>Ga0065721_10048698_pt1 | contig 133969 bp, 137 predicted proteins | sample Mesricmetagenome_FD_59108 | JGI IMG/M metagenome (GOLD analysis project Ga0065721, IMG submission 59108) | Mesophilic microbial community from rice straw/compost enrichment Sample: eDNA_1 v2 (version 2) | ecosystem: Engineered > Solid waste > Grass > Composting > Bioreactor | place: USA...
GCTGCCACGGCTCGGCGGTGTCCAGCGCCCGCCGCGGCGGCGCGCCATAGCGCAGCGACAACCTCCCCTCGCGATCGCGCGCGAGGTACAGGCCGCGTCCGGGGTCCTCGCCCGCGAAGAAGGCGATGCGGGCGTCGGCCGGCATCAGCGCCTTCAGCGCGGCTTCCGCCTCCTTCACCGCCAGGGCGGTGGAGCGCTGCTCCACCAGCACCGACGCCAGCGACGCGAAGCGGTTGTGCCGGGCCATGTCGATCACCCGGCGCGTCTCGTAGGCCGGCGCGTCGAACGGAACCGGGTCGCTCGGCTCCACATCGTTGGCGACGTGCCACCAGAAGGCGCTCAGCGTCTCCAGCAGGTGGTCGCAATCGGCCTCGGCCCTGCGAAGTCGCACGAGCGCGTGGCCGTTGGGGCGCAGGATCGACAACATCGCCCGGTCCAGTCCCATCACGGTCAGCTGGTGCTGAATCTGCCAGTGATAGCGCTGCGCCAGTTCCGCGTCCGACTGGAAGCCACCGGAAAACTTGGCTTCCACAACGATGTCCGGTGCGGTGTCCGGCGTTTCGCTGTGCTCCCCATCCTCCCAGGTCAGGAAGTCGGGATGTGCCACCATCCAGTCGTGTTCGGGGTGGGTCCAGGTCTCCTCCGCCGCCACGCAACGCACGCCGGTGGCGTGCTCGACGAAGCGGGAATGCAGGTGTTCGGTGGCGATGCCGATCTGCACGGCGGCCACGAGGTCGAGGTTCGCGGGTTCCGCGCGCCCGGTCTTCTCGCGCCACAGCGCCAGCCAGTCGCCCGCCATGATGCGGGTGGCGTCGGAAGACCCGATCCGCCCTGCCCGCGCGGCGCGCTGCGCGTCCGTTATCGCCATTCCCCTGCCGGCCCCCAGCCGATCGCCGTTCCGTTCCGCCTTACGGCCCCTCGCGATGCGTGTTTGCAGCGCGTGTTCCATTAACCGTAAGCCAGACCCTGAATATGGGCTGCGAACATGCAGGATTCAAGAACAAAAAGAGAACCTGAAGCCAGGCCGTAAGGATCGAAAGATCGAATGTTTTCAGAAGTGTAAGTTGATCTTTGAACAGCCGCGGCGACGCTGTGCTCCGCGCCCGGCGGAATGACACAGATGGACATGCGAACGCCCCGTTTAAGAGGCCATTCGTAAATAATTTTCCGGGGTTACTTGGTACCGATCTTTGCTAAATATTGCTCAAATCCGCAGGGAGCGGACGACATGCACCGCCACCCCGGCGACGTTGGCGCGGTCGATCAGGGTCGGGTGGCATTCGGGGTCGGTGCTGACGGGAAGCAGTTGCGGCGGGAAGAACCGGTAGCCGCAGACGGTGCCGTCCCCCACCGTCACGACCACGTCGCCGGCCTGCGGGGCCAGCACGTCGGTCGGTTCCAGCACCACGCAGTCGTCGGGCAGAACACCCGCGGCGTTCAGGCTTTTGGAGGCGATGGTCAGGGCGAAGGCGCGGCGGGAGGCCGGCCGGTCCACGGCGATGCTGCGCGCGCCGTCGCGGAGGGCTGAGGCGATGAAAGCCTCGCCCGCCCGCCGTCCGAGGTCGAGGAAGGCGCGCACCTGCTCCGCCGAGAGCAGAGGCACGCGGGCGACCGGCGGGTAGGCGCGTTCATCCAGGAAACGCGGTTCCGATCCGGCCACGCGGGCCAGCCGGCCCAGCGTTTCCGCGCTCGGCACGCTGCCCCGCACGGGGTCGCGCAGGAATCGGGTGAGGTTGGTCGGCGTGACCGCGGCCAGACGCGCCCAGGCGCCGGCACTCCAGCCGTGCGCCTCCATCACCCCGGTCATCCACCGCAGGATTGCCCGCCGTGTGTCGTCCATCCCCGCTCCCCGCCGCCTGTTCAGCGCCGATAAAACGAGAACGTTGATGGAACAAGCAAGGGTCCATTGCCTATGTCACAATTTCGTCGATGATGCGCTGCGAATTCGCAGTATCGCCTTGGACTCGGAAGCCCGTTGGTCGTCCCGCCATCGCGCCCCGTTGCGGCGGACGGATCCCGCCTCCACCTTGATGGCGCACACCATCGGGGAGACATCTGCCATGATCGTCACCAGCACCGACACCGTCGAGGGACGCCGCATCACCCAGTATCTGGGCATGGTCGCCGGGGAGGCGATCCTGGGCGTGAACATGTTCCGCGACCTGTTTTCCGGCATCCGCGACATCGTCGGCGGCCGGGCCGGCGGCTACCAGAGCGCACTGCGGGATGCGCGCGAGGCGGCCTTCGCCGACCTTCAGGAGTCCGCGCGGGCGCTGGGCGCCGACGCCATCGTCGGGGTGGACATCGATTACGAGGTGCTGGGCAAGGAGAACGGCATGCTGATGGTCTCCATCAACGGCACCGCCGTGCGATTGGGATAACCAACCATTCCATTTGCCCTACTGGACGGGTCCGGTCGCGCCCGTACACTCCCCCGCAACCGAAAGCATAACAACGGGGGGAGTGAGACCCATGCGAACACTGGCACAGCGCCTCGGCGGTCTTGCGATGGCCGCCGGGCTTTTCTGCGCGGCGCCGGCCTTGGCCCTCGACGCCATCGTCGAGAAAAAGGTCTTTGAAATGCCGTCCTACACCACGGTGGGCGGCGGCACGATCAAGAACGTCCGCATCGGCTGGGAGAGCTACGGCAAGCTCAATGATGCCAAGGACAACGTCATCCTCGTCACCCACTTCTTCAGCGGCTCCAGCCACGCCGCCGGCAAATACAAGGCGGAGGATGCCGCACCCGGCTACTGGGATTCCATCATCGGGCCGGGCAAGCCGCTGGACACCGACAAGTACTTCATCATCAGCTCCGACACGCTGGTGAACCTGTCGCCGAAGGATCCGACCGTCGTCACCACGGGTCCGGCCAGCATCAACCCGGACACCGGCAAGCCCTACGGCATGAGCTTCCCGGTCGTGACCATCCGCGACTTCGTGAATGTGCAGAAGGCGCTGCTCGACAGCCTGGGCGTCAAGTCGCTGCAGGCGGTCATGGGCGGCTCCATGGGTTCGCTCCAGGCCTTCGAGTGGGGAGCGTCCTATCCGAAGATGGTGAAGCGCGTCATCGCCGCCATTGGCGGGGCGGAGGCCGACCCGTTCCTGATCGGCTGGCTGAACCTGTGGGCGGCGCCCATCAAGCTCGACCCCAACTGGCAGGGCGGCGACTATTACGGCAAGGCGGAGCCGAAGGCCGGCCTGACGGAGGCGCTGAAGCTCGTCACCCTGCACGCCCGGCACTGGAAATGGGCCGATGCCACGTTCGGCCGCAAATGGGCTGAGGAAGGCAAGGATCCGCGCCTGTCCATGGCCAACCAGTACGCCATCGAAAGCTGGCTGGACAAGGCAGCCGCCGCGCGCGCCTCGGTCAGCGACGCCAACCATTTCCTCTATCTGGTCAAGGCCAACCAGACCTTCGTGACCGGCAACGGCAATTCGATGGAGGAAGGGCTGGCGAAGATCAAGGCGCCGGTTCTGCTGATCCCGTCCGCCGACGACATGGTCTTTCCGCCCGACGGCAACATGCGCCCGCTGAAGGAACGGCTGGAAAAGCAGGGCACGCCGGTCGAATACACCGACGCTATCACCTCCACCCTCGGCCATCTGGACGGCGTCGCGAACATGGCCAAGGCCGGCGACACCATCGCCGCGTTCCTGGCGAAGTAACCGCGGGGGACAAGGCGGCTTGACGACAGAACGAGCGGGGGCCGGCCTCCCGCCCGTTTGCGCATGTCACAATTTGCACCCGTTTTGAGTGTAAGCGCATCCGATTATCTCTTTATTATGGTGATTTTCCCGCGCACATCACACGCAATCGGATGCCAAATCAATGACGACGTATCTTAAGGCGGCGCTGTTCGGCGCCGTGATCGGCACCGCCGCCCTGCCCGCCATGGCCCAGACGACCACGACGATGGAATCGGTCACCAGTGCGACCGCCAAGACCGTCGCCCAGACCAGCTACGCCTACGTCACCTCCACCACCGGGGCCGACGTCACCCATCTGACCAGCGACACCATCGGCATCACGACCGACTGCTCCGGTTGGGTTTCCTACAACCTGCGTGGCTTCCAGACCGCCTACCAGGACGTCCAGGCCTATCAGCCGCAGGTGAGCGGCGAGGCGGGCAAGCCTTTCCCGCGCGCCGACGTGTACCGCCAGTATTTCGCCAATCTGCCAGCCGGTGCGCCCTTCACGCAGATCCAGAAGCTGTCCGACATCCAGCCCGGCGATATCCTGGCCTGGTGCCTGCCCGGCTACTGCAACAACGGTTACATCGGCACGCCCGCCACCGACACCGGGCACGTCATGGTGGTGATGAGCACGCCGATCACGAACGACGCCAACAGCGCCTTCCTGATGGTCCTCGATTCCTCCACCGTGACCCACTACAGCTTCGAATCCCTGCCGCACGCGGTCCAGACGGCCAATCCGGGGCTGGCGGCCGCGTTCAGCCAGTACCCGAACGTGCGCGCGCAGACTCAATCCAACGGAAAAGTGTCGACCAGCGGCGTGGGGCCGGGCTTCATCCTGTTCGGCACCAACAGCGACGGAACCATCGCCAGCTTCCAGTTCGGCCCAGGCGACGGCGTGTTCAGCGAGAACATCCTGTTCGCCGTCGGCCGACTGAACCCGAACGTCGCCTACGCCACGCCGCAGTAACCTTATCACGACGACGGCAACCGTGACGGCCACCCCTCTCCGCACATACGCTGGAGAGGGGGGTCCTCACGGCCCCACATAGTGACGCATCAGCATCGCCTGATCGCCGACATAGACCGCACAGCGGCTGTCCTGCTTTTCGAAGAAGTAGACCTTGCCGGTCTGGCGCTTATTCTGCGGATCGGCGAGGTTCGCGCCGCCGGAAAAGGCAACCCCATAGCGCTTCTCCGGCGTGCGCGCCCAGTAGTAGCCGTCCGTTTCCTGCCCGAACGCCCCGCGCTGGCACAAACGCGACAGGGCGGCATCGAATTTCAGCAACCCGTCCATACCCTGGGGCAGGCTGTAGACCATCTGGCTGCGGACAAAGCGCGTCCGGGGCGGAATGACCTGCTTCGGGATAAAGGGCCGGTTCAGTGCGCGCAGATGATCGGGATCGGTGCGCTCCACGCGCATCGGATCGGCCACGGCCGTAAGCGGCACGGCGAGCAGGACGACCAGCGATGCGAACAGGGCTTTCACGGTGTCAGGAAAGTCTGAGCTGCGAAGGAAGGGAGCGGCCACATCTATACCACGCCGGCCCCATCCCTCTGAAGAGCGGTGGGAAGCATGCTTCCTCACCAAAAAATCGCCGGCTCGCTCATAAAGTCTATGAAGATTTCCGCCTAACGGTTTGAATCGCATAAATCTTTTTGGACAGAGTTCAGAATCTGGTTGAGCGCGGATAGCGCAGCCGCATATTCACTCAAAATGGGAAGATAAGGCGACAAGCCATTGGATGCAGTGGCTAATTTACGCGCTCGCGCCCCGCCCCGTCGAGGATAGCGGCGACCGTCTCCAGAAAATCCTTCGGCTTGATCGGCTTCGACACGTGGGCATCGAAACCGGCATCGGCCAGGCGCCGCTTGTCGGCCGGGGTGCCGAGGTTCGTCACCGCGATCACCGGCGTCGGCGCCAGTTGGCGGTCGGCACGGATTTTCTTGATCAGTTCGACGCCGGAAAGGTTCGGCATGACCACGTCCATCACGACGAGGTCCGGCGTCCGGTCGCGCATCCGGTCCAGCACGATGCGGGGATCGTCCGTCTCGTCGACGGCGTATCCACCCTCTTCCAGGCAACGCACGAACAGCTTGCGCATGAGCACGTTGTCCTCGACGACGAGGATCGTCCGTGCCTTGTCCACCGAAGTCATCGCCACGCCGTTTTGCAGATTGACGGAAAAGGGCCGCCGGTTGCTATCACGGAACGCCCGGTCGCGGAAGGGGGCCGATATGGCGCCGGATCACCTCCAGCAACTGGTCCGGCTTGAATGGCCGGTGCAGGGCAGCGGCGGCGGACAGATGTTCCGCCGTCTCGCGTTCCTCCCCAGCCTCAATCACGACGCACACAGGAATGAGCGCCAGATCCGGGTCGCGCAGCAGGGCGGAGCGGAACTCCCAGCCGCTCATGCCCGGCGTCAGGCTGAGCGCCATCACGATCAGGTCGGGGCGCAACCCGGCCTCCAGCCGGTCGAACGCCTCCTGCCCTTCCTCCGCCTCGTGGACCGTAACGCCGACCTTCCGCAACGCTTCGGCCATGCCGGTGCGCAGCGCCGCGTCATGTTCGACCACCAGAACCCCAGCCATCCCGCTGCCCTCCGCGTCCACCCGGTCCCGCTCAGCGCGGCTGCTGTTCGGCCACGGACGGGGCATCGCCCAGCCACCAAGCGTCGAAGGCCAGGGAATAGGGCGGCAAGGTTGCCGGCCGCTTCAGCCGGTTCCAGTAGACCACGCGATAGACACCCGAATACCACTGCGGCACGACGTAGTGGTTCCACAGCAGCACGCGGTCCAGCGCCGACACCGACGCCTTCAGATCCTCCTCGCTGCCTGCCCGCACGATCTGCGTGATGAGGCCGTCAACCGCCTCGTTGCGGATTCCGGCGACGTTCTGGCTGCCCGGCCGATCCGCGGCGTTGGAGCCCCAGAAGCCCGCCTGCTCATTCCCCGGCGACAGGGATTGCGGCCAGACATGGATCGTCATGTCGAAATCGAAGTCGCGGATGCGGTTCTCATACTGGGCCGTATCCACCGTCCGCACGATGGCCTGAATCCCAAGGCGCTTCAGGTTCTCCACGAACGGCAGGGTCACGCGTTCAAAGGTCGGGCTGTCCAGCAGGATCTCGAAGGTCAGCGGCTTGCCCGCGGCCGGGGAGCCGGCGGGGAACATCCGCTGGCCATTGCGCACCTCCAGCCCGGCATCATCCAGCAGGCGCTTGGCTACCAGCAGATTGCGGCGCAGGCCGTTCTGCCCCTCGGCACTGGGTGCCTTGTAGGGCTTTTGGAACACCTCGTCCGGGATCTTGCCGCGCCACGGCTCCAGCAGGGCCAGTTCGCGCCCTTCCGGCACGCCCTTCGATTGCAGGGGGGAGTTCTCGAAATAGCTCTCGGTCCGCTTGTACGCGCCGTAGAACAGGGTTTGGTTCGTCCATTCAAAGTCGAAGGCGTGGGCGATGGCCCAGCGGACTCGACGATCCTCGAAGACGGGGCGGCGCGTGTTGAAAACGTAGCCCTGCATCCCGGCGGGCACCTGGTTCGGAATCTCCTCCTTCACCACCTTGCCGTCGCGCACCGCGTCGAAGTCGTAGCCGGTGGCCCAGGTCTTGGCGACATTCTCCTGGCGGAAATCGTACAGGCCGCCGCGGAACGCCTGGAGCGCCACGCTGGCGTCCCGGTAATACTCGTAGGTCATGGTGCCGAAGTTGTTCCGCCCGACATTCACCGGCAGGTCCTTGCCCCAATAGTCCGGCACCCGTTCATAGGTGATGTTGCGTCCCGGATCGAAGGACGCGATGCGGTAGGGGCCGCTGCCCAGCGGCGGGGTGAGCGTCGTCGCCTGGAACTCCTTGCCCTCCCAGTAATGCTTGGGCAGCACGGGCAACTGGCCCACGATCAGCGGAAGCTCCCGGTTGTCGCCGGGCTTGAAGGTGAAGCGGACCCGGCGGTCGCCGTCGGCCTCCACCTTATCCACGGCGGCGTAATAGCTGCGGTAGAAGGGATGGCTTTCGGTCAGCGTGTGGAAGGTGAAAACCACATCCTCCGCCGTCACCGGCTTGCCGTCGTGCCAGCGGGCGTTGGGGCGCAGCGTGAAGGCCACCCAGGAGCGGTCCTCCGGCACGTCGATGGTCTCGGCAAGCTGCCCGTACTCGGCAAAGGGTTCGTCGGCGGAACTCGCCATCAGCGTGTCGTAGATCATGGTCGCGCCGGCCGCCGGCACGCCCTTCAGCGTGAAGGGATTTAGCGTGTCGAAGGAGCCGATGGCCTGCAAGGTCACCTTGCCGCCTTTCGGCGCGTTCGGGTTCACATAGTCGAAGTGCTTGAAATCCGGGCCGTATTTCGGTTCGCCGTAAAGCGCCATGCCATGGCGCGGCTCCGCCGCAGCCGGCACGGACGCCATCAGCGCAATCAGGACACACACGGCAATCGGGCGCATGCTCCGCCTTCCCTCAGTAATCCCCCACCATCCTTAAACAACAGGTGGTGCGTCCGGGTCGGCACGGCGCCTTCTCCTTTCGGAACCTTCAGCCCGGCGGGCGGTTGACCGAACGCTTATCCCCCGAAGGGATCCACGACCATGGTCCAGCCATCCCCTTATCACCCCATCGACACGCAGCATGTCCTGTTCCTCCTGCGCCAATGGTTGAAGGTGGTGTCGCCCCCGTCCGGGGTTGATTGGCTGGACAACGTCCGCGACACGGTGAACGAGGGTGCGGCCGACGGCGCCTTCTTCGCCTCCTTCGCCGCCGTGCTCCGGCACCTCGGCCATGCGCCCCTGCGCCTGGACACGGAGGACCGGAAGGACGCGGCCAAGGCCCGTCCCGGCTGGCACCCGCACCGCTGGACCGCCGACACGGCCGCGCGCGCCATGCTGCTGCTGAGCTACGACGACAGCGACGGCGAGGCCTACGCCGGCATGCTGACGGATTTGCTGAAACTCGGCCGCATCGAGACGTCGGCGACGCTCTACCGCTGCCTGCCCCTGCTGCCCTACCCGGAACGGCACCTGCACTGGGCCACCGCCGCGACGCGATCCGACCACCGCGATTTGTTCGAGGCTCTGGCCGTCTGCAACCCCTACCCGGCCGAGCGGTTCGACGACGCTGCCTGGAACTGCCTGATCATGAAGGCGATTTTCCTCGGCGTCCCGCTGGTGGAGGTGGAGGGGCTGGAGCGCCGGGCGAACCACGTGCTGGCCCACGAACTGCACGATTTCGCCCACCAGCGCGCCGCGTCCGGCCACGCGCCGGGTCCGGCGATCTGGCAGGCCATCGGCTGCCACGCGACCGGCCCCCTGCTGAACGACATGGAGCGGATGCTGACGTCCAGCGACGCCGCGCAGCGGCAGGCCGCCGCGCTGGTGCTGAGCCGCAGCGCCGACCCGCGCGCGCAGCGCATCCTGGCCGGGCACCCGGATCTGCGGGACGCCGTGGTGTCCGCGCGCGTCTCGTGGGAACGGCTGGGCAGCCAAACCTTGCAGGCGTAAGCGAGCCGCACGCGCGCGATTTGCACTGGCATCGGGCGGGCCTTCCCGTCATGGTTCGGGCAACCGCGCGCCCAAGCGCGCCCGAAGGAGGGAGACCGTTACCGTGACCGCCGCCTACACCGTCTACGGCCACGCCAATTCTCAGCCGGCCACCCGCGTCGTTCTGTTCCTGTCGATGGCCGGCGAGCCCTTTGCCTACCGGCACATCGACCTGCGCAGCGGCCAGCAGAAAACGCCGGATTACCTCGCGATCAACCGTTTCGGCCGCGTTCCGACGCTGGTCCACGGCGACGTCAGCGTTTCCGAATCCGGCGTGATCCTGGCCTACCTCGCGGAGAAGACCGGCAAGTTCGGCGGCCGCGACGAGCGGGAAAAGCTGAAGCTGGCGGAGTGGCTGTCCTGGCTGGCCGACGTGCTGCTGCCGGTCCAGCGGCTCCGCGCCGTGCACAAGTTCAACGGCGACGCCAACGCCCTGCCCTGGCTGAACACCGCCGCCGCCAGCGGGCTTGCGCAGTTCGACCAGCACCTGTCGGGCCGCGAGTTCATCCAGAGCGACCGCGTCACCATCGCGGACATCTTCGCCTTCCCCTGGATCGATCTGGTCGGCGAGGCGAACATCGACCTTGCCAAGTACCCGAACATTCAGGCCTGGTACACCCGCATGCTCGCCCAGCCGGGCGTGAAGCGCCAGTACGACCTGATGCCGCAGCAGGACGTGGGCTGAGTCCACAAGAAAATCTCATAAAAAAAGCCCCTCTCCTGCCAAAGGAGAGGGGCTTTTTCTTGGTCTAGCTTACTTCTTCGCGCCGGCCGAGGTGACGAAGTTGTCGTACGGCAGTTCGGCGACGCGGAACCAGAGCTGGGTCTCGTCCAGGAACGGCTTCCAGCTCTCGTAGATCGTCTTGAAGTTCGGGTTGGTCTTGGAGATCTCGTCGTACAGATCGAAGGCGATCTTGTGCGCCTGCTCCATCAGGTCACGCGGGAAGCCGCGCAGGACGGCGCCCTTGGCGACCAGCCGCTTCAGGGCCTTCGCGTTCTCCGAATCGTACCGGGCGGTCATGTAGGTGTTCGCCTCGGCGCAGGCGGCCGACAGGATCGACTGGTAGCTCTTCGGCAGCTTTTCCCACTCCTGCAGGTTCACGTAGAGCGACACCTGCGGACCGCCTTCCCACCAGCCCGGATAGTAGTAGTACTTGGCGACCTGATAGAAGCCCAGCTTCTCGTCGTCGTACGGGCCGACGAACTCGGTCGCGTCGATGGTGCCCTTTTCAAGCGCCGGATAGACGTCGCTGCCCGCGATCTGGGTCGGGGTGGCGCCCATCTTCGACATGATCTGGCCGGTGATGCCGGCGATGCGGATCTTCAGGCCCTGGAAGTCCGCGGCGGTCTTGATTTCCTTGCGGTACCAGCCACCCATCTGGGCGCCCGTGTTGCCGGCCGGAAACTGGATGACGTTGTGGTTCTTCATGAAGGCGCGCATCAGCTCCAGACCGCCCGCCTGCATCCAGGCGTTCATCTGGCGCGCGTTCGGACCGAAGGGAACCGCCGTGTCGAAGGCGAAGGTCGGGTCCTTGCCGACGTAGTAATAGCCGCAAGTGTGGCCGCACTGGACCGAACCGTTCTGCACGGCGTCGAGCACCTGCAGGCCGGGCACGATCTCGCCGGCGGCATGGACGCGGATCTGGAACTTGCCGTCGGTGCTCTCGGCGACGCGGCGGGCGATCACCTCCGACGCGCCGACCAGGATGTCGGTGCTCTTCGGGAAGCTCGACGCCAGGCGCCACTGGATCTCCGGCTGCGACTGCGCGATGGCCGGAGCGGCCACGCCAGCAACGGCCAAGCCGGTGCCCGCGGCCGCGGCGCCGGCACCCGCCGTCTTCAGAAACTCACGTCTTTTCACGACTCTTCTCCCATGAACGTCGCCTCCCCTTTCGTTCCAAGCGGCCGGGAGACCACTTGTTGCGGGGGATTTTTCATGGGCGTAACAAAGCAGTGTTTTCGTATCGATTCACCGCATAAATCCGCATGTCTGGTCTTCGCGAGCTCAGCCTGCACCGGTCCGCAACCCCAGGAAGGCGGACAGGGGCGGAAGCACCAGCGTACGGCCGTCGGCGGTGACCTCCGGCGCGGCCGCGCCGGGCGGGCGCGGCAGGTCCAGCGGGACGAGGCGCGGCTTGCGCTTCAGCGAATATTCCGCCGGCTCGTCGGCGAGGTTGAAGACGGCCAGCAGGCTTTCCCCATCCACCGTGCGTTCGAAGGCGAGGACGCTTCCCTTGTCTTCCACCGCGTCCACATCCCCCGCCGTCAGGGCGGCGTGGTTGCGGCGCACGCGCAGGGCCTGCCGCCAGATGTCCAGCGGGCTGCCGGGTTGGCGTTCCTGCCGGTCGATGGACAGCGGACGATGGGCCTCCGCCACCGGCAGCCAGGGTTCACGGGAGGTCGAGAAGCCGGCGTTCTCCGCGTCGGCGCACCAGGGCATCGGCGTCCGGCTGCCGTCGCGCCCCTGGAACTCCGGCCAATAGGTGATGCCGAACGGGTCGCGGAGCTGGTGGTGCTCCAGCGTCGCGTTGGGCAACGCCAGTTCCTCCCCCTGATAGAGGCAGAGCGTGCCGGGCAGAGCGGCGAACAGCGCCGCCAGCAGCGCGTTGAAGCGATCCGGATCGGCGCCGGACGGCAACCAGCGGCTCGCCGCACGCTCGACGTCGTGGTTGGAAAAGCTCCAGCAGATCGCCTCCGGCCGGGGCGTGCCGGCCAGGGCGCCCGCGAAGGCCTTCGCGGAAAAGGGCTGCTTGGCGAGCGACAGAGTGTAGGCGGCGTGCAGCCCCTCCGGCCCGCAATAGGCGGCGATACGCTGGCCGGCGCCGGGCTGGCTGGACAGTTCCCCCAGCAGCACCCGGCCCGGGTAACGGTCCACCACCGCGCGCAGCTTCGCCAGCACGTCGCGCACGGAGGGGTGCATCATGTCGTACAGGTGCCGTTGCAGGGCGAAGGGCTTCAACGGCGGCTCCGGCGCGTGCCATGCCATGGCGGGGTTGGAGCGGAGCTGCGGGTCGTGGGCGAAGAAGTCCACCGCGTCGATGCGGAATCCGTCCACCCCACGCTCCAGCCAGAAAGCTGCCGTGTCGCACAACGCCTGCATCACCGCCGGGTTGTGCAGGTTCAGCGCGGGCTGGCTCGCCAGGAAATGGTGCAGGTAGTACTGGCGCCGCCGCGGCTCCCACGTCCAGGCGGCGCCGCCGAAGACAGACAGCCAGTTGTTGGGCGGTGTCCCGTCCGGCCGCGGGTCGGCCCAGACGTACCAGTCCCCGAACTCCCCGTCGCGGGACCGGCGGCTGTCCGCGAACCAGGGGTGCGCGTCGGAGGTGTGGCCGCACACCAGATCGACGATCACCTTCAGCCCGCGCATGTGCGCCTTGTGCACGATGTGGTCGAAGGTCGCCAGCCGGCCCATGCGCGGATCGACCGCGCGGTGGTCGGTGATGTCGTAGCCGAAATCCTTCAGCGGCGACGGGTAGAAGGGGCTGATCCACACCCCGTCCACGCCCAGCGAGGCCACATGGTCGATCCCGTCCAGAACGCCGTCGAGATCGCCCCAGCCGTCGCCGTTCCGGTCCAGGAAACTCAAAGGATAGATCTGGTAGAGGGCCGCACCGCGCAGCCAAGAGGACGCTGAGGACATGACCGCCTTCCGCATGAGACTCACGCGAAGGGTCCGCCCCCATTGCTAACGATTCGTTACCAGCGCTTTTTGGTCACCGATCGTTTCATTTGCCCTTTTTGGCGTGGTCGGGTGCCGGCAGCAGCCTCAGCCACGGCGCCCAGGCCTGTCGCATCATGCCGGCCCAGATCTCCATTGGGGCCTGCATCGGGGCCGCCCAGAAGGCCGCCATCGGGTTGACCGCTGGATTCATGACCGGGTTCATCAGCAGCATCGGGTTCATCAGCGCGGGACCGAACAGGCCGCGCACCGCGTCGAAGGACGGCGTGGCAGTGATTTGCAGGGCGATGACCTCGGCGCCCCGTTCCGGATCCTCGCGGTGCAGGATCTGAATGTCCAGGTTCGGCAGGGCGGCGGTCAGCTTGGTCTCTTCCATCGTCCAACTCCGGTATCGGAAGGCTCCGGCCCACGATACGGCTTTCGCACGTGCGAAGAAACCGTTCCAAACGGGGCGGAACGCCGCGCCACGCAACGAAAGGGCCGAAGCGGCCGTTGTGACTGGAAACGCAGCCACAGGTTTCCGCCATGGATGGCCCCCTGCCGACCGATAGACAGACCGACACCCAAGCCGACCCTCAAGCCGAATCCAAGGAGGCCGCCGCCTGCGCCGGCCTCATCTATGTCTCCGACGAGGAGCCCGGCATCCGGCGCCGCCGTGCCGGCAAGGGCTTCAGCTACAAATGGCCCGACGGGCAGACGGTGACCGAAGAGGACACGCTGGAGCGCATCCGCAAGCTGGCCATCCCGCCCGCCTACCGCGATGTCTGGATCTGCACCGATCCCGACGGCCACATCCAGGCCACGGGGCGCGACGACAAGGGGCGCAAGCAGTACCGCTACCACCCCCGCTGGACCGAAATCCGGGAAGGCACGAAGTTTGGCCGCATGCTGGAATTCTGCCGCGCTCTGCCCACCATCCGCAAACAGGTGGACGAGGATTTGTCCCGTCGCGGCCTGCCGCGGGAAAAGGTGCTGGCGACCGTCGTCCGCCTGCTGGAAACCACGCTGATCCGCGTCGGCAACGAAAGCTACGCCCGCGAGAACCAGAGCTACGGCCTGACCACGCTGCGCGACGACCACGCGGACATCGACGGGTCCGAAATCCGCTTCTCCTTCAAGGGCAAGTCGGGGAAGGAATGGAACGTGTCGCTGAAGGACCGGCGTCTCGCCCGCGTCGTGCGCGCCTGCCAGGATGTTCCGGGGGAGGAGTTGTTCCAGTACATGGACGGCGGCGAGCGGCACACCGTCACGTCCGGCGATGTGAACGACTATCTGCGCTCCATCACCGGGCAGGACTTCACCGCCAAGGACTTCCGCACCTGGGCCGGCACCGTGCTGGCCGCCATGGCGCTGAAGGAGTTCGAGAGCTTCGACACCAAGACCAAGGCCAAGCGCAACGTCACCCGCGCCATCGAGCAGGTGGCCTCCCGCCTCGGCAACACGGCCAGCGTTTGCCGCAAGAGCTACGTGCACCCGGAAGTCCTGGACGCCTATCTGGAGGGGGACCTCCTCCAGTCGCTGAAGCGCGAGGTGGAGGCTGAACTGCGCGAGGAACTGTCCGGCCTCGACGCCGAGGAGGCCGCGGTGCTCGCCTTCCTGCGCGAACGGCTGGAGCGCGAAACCCGCGCCCGTACCAGCGAAGGCGCCCGGCGGCGCAACGCCGCCTGACCACGTCTGTTCTGGTGAAAGACACGTCCCCGCCAACTGGGGAATGACCGGGAGAACGACCATGGCAAAGACTACGACCGACCACGAAGAGATTCGCCATTGGGCCGAAAGCCACGGCGGCAAACCCGCGGTGGTCCGCAGCACCCACCACGAAGGCAGCAAGAGCCGCAAGACCGGCGTGGGCCTGCTGCGCCTGATGTTCCCCAAGGCCCGCCAGTCCGATCACGACGAGTTGGAGGAGATCGGCTGGGACGAATTCTTTAAGCAGTTCGAGGATTCGCAGTTGGCGCTTCTCTATGAGGAACGGTCCAACTTCAACAAGCTGATCGGCCGGGAGACGGCGGAGAAACGCGAACACGGCGACCACAAGGCAGCACGGCACTGAAAAAATGCCCTCCCGCGCCTGTCTTCAAAGGCGCGGGAGGGCTTTCATCACCGCGCTTCCCGCGTGCCCCAGGGCAGCATGCGGGTCAGCACGCCATCCTTCAGCACATACTGGTGGAACATCGCGGCGGCGGCGTGCAGGCCGGCGACGATCAGGATCAGGTTGCCCAGCACCTCGTGCCCCTCTTCCAGCAGCTTGCCGAGATCCTTGTTCTCGGCGACCAGCGTGGGCAGGGTGAACAGGCCCCAGACCTCCACGGGGCGGCCCTTGGCCTGGGACATCAGCACGCCGGCCACGGGCACCGCGATCATCAGGGCGTAGAGCGCCACATGCCCACCCTTGGCCGCCAGGGCCATCAACGGCGATGTGCTGGCGGGCAGGCCGGGGGACGGGCTGATGAAGCGCCAGACGAGACGCGCGGCGACCAGCAGCATGACGGTGGCGCCCACGGACTTGTGGACGCCCATCAGCGCCGTGCGCTCCGGGCCGCGCGGCATGCCTTCCAGAATCTGGATCAGCACGAAGGCGGTGATGATCAGCAGGGCGATGCCCCAGTGAAGCGCCTGCATGGGCAGGTCGTAACGGTCTTTTGCGGGGTTCGACATGGTCGTCCTCCGGTTGGCGGATTCGTTCGTTCTTCAGCCAACCTTGGACGACCGCACCTGAACCCTGCCTGAACGGACGGCCGTCAGGCCGGGGTGGCTTCCGCCACCACCTCGGCCGCGGGCACCAGACGGCGCACCGACAGGCACAGGATGTCGCCCGGCAGCCCCTCGCGCCCCGCCACATGCCCCTCGATCGCGCGCAGCACCAGTTCCGTCCGGTCGCGCGCCGACAGGCCGCGGCCCTGGTGCAGCACGGCGGCCAACCGCTCCTCTCCAAAGGGCTCGCGCTGGGCGTTGGCGGCCCGCAGCATGCCGTCGGTGCACAGGAACAGCGTGTCGTCCTGGTCCAGCTTTGTGATCGCCTCGCCGAAGGGCGCCCCCTTGCGCACGCCCAGCGCCGGGCCTCCGGCGTCCGCCAGGGCCACCACCGTCCCGTCGGCCAGCACACGGCAGGGCGCGCGGTTGCCGGCGCTGGAATGGCGCAGTGCACCGGTGCCGCGGTCGTACAGGGCGATGAAGGCGGTGGCGAAACCGTCGAAGGGGCTCTGCCCGCACAGGATGTCGTTGGCGCCGGCCAGGATGGCCGACGGCGTGACGCCCGGCTTGGCCAGCTCACGGATCGCACCGCGCACCAGCAGCATCAGGAAAGCGGCCGGCACGCCGCCGCCGGACACGCCGGCCACGATCATCAGCGTCTGCTGCTCGTCCAGTTCGATCACGTCGTAGAAGTCGCCGCTGACCGCCGGACCGGGGACCAGCAGGCCATAGAACTGGCTGTCGCGGCCGGTCGGAAGTTGGCGGGGCAGCAGGCTGGCCTGCACGTCGCGCGCGGCGCGCTGCTCCTCCTCGATCAGGGCCTCGGCGGCGGCCAGCTTCTCGGACTTGGTTTCCAACTCCGCGGAGCGCATCACCAGCTGGGCGTCCAGCGTCTCCTCGCGGGCGCTGGCCTCCAGGGCCATGGCGCGGAAGACGCGGGCCAGACGGCCCATCTCGTCGTTGCGCTCCATCGCCTCGTTCAGGGTGAAGGGGTTGAAGCGGCCGGCCTCCACGGCGGCCACGGCCTCGCCCAGCCGCTCGATCGGCGCCATCTGGCGCCGCGCGAAGCGCACCGCGGCGGCGATGCCGAAGCCGAGCACGACCACGCCGATCAGCACGCCGATCTTCCACTGCCGGGCCACGGCGGCCGACACGTCCCCGGCCGGCAGGCGCACCACCGCAACCCCGGCACCCTGCCCCGCCCCGACCTTCACCGGAGCGAAGGCGGTCAGGAAGGCGCCTTCCTTCAGGGTGCGGACCTCGCCGGCCGTGGCGGTTTCCTTCGCGGCCTCCACCGCGGCGTCGGACAGCGGGCCGCCGTTCGCGTCGCCCACGGCGCTGCGGTTCAGGACATGGCCGTCGCGGTCGAGCAGCCACGCGGCGTCGACCGACTTCGTCGCCATCAGCGCCTCGATCAGCCCGTCCGCGCCAACGCGCTTGGCGATGTCGCCAAGCTTGCGGACGTCGGCACCCACCTGGACGATGCGCGGCTTGTCCACGCCGGCCACCCCGGCGAACTTCATCAGCTTGCCGCCTTCGGTGGCGGCATCGGTGACGACCTTTTCCGGAGCGCGGTTCAGCAGGCCGTAATAGGGCGCCTGCCGCGGCTGCGCCTTGGGATCGGCGCCGAAGGTGATGTCCGGCCCGGTCAGGTTGTGCAGGTAGGCGCGGCCGCGGTTGTCGGTCACCCAGATCTCGTCCGGCCCGCCGGATTCGGCGATGGCCTTCAGCTTGTCGGTGATCGGCTTGATCGGCGTCTTCGACGCCTCCATCACGGCGACGAGGTGCGCGGTGAGCGTCGCCTCCGACAGCAGGCGCTCGCCCAGCAGGGCCTCGACGTCGCGCGGGATGTCGCGCGCCATCCCGGCGGAGCGCGCCAGCATCGACGCGGCCAGACGGCCGTCCGTCTCCACCCGCGCCTGCATCGTGGCGTGCGTGGACCAGACCAGCATCGCCGTGATCGCCGCCACCGCCGCCGTCACCAGCCCGGTGATCAGCAGGATCAAACGCCCTTGAAAGGTCATGGAGGAGACCCGCCTTTTCAAACCACCCCACCGGCGCGGACCGCGTCCGTTCCCTCCACCATTGGGTGGCTCAGGGATTTGAGACAAATCGACGATCCGCGCCCATCGGTTCTACCGGGGCAGCAAGCGGGAGTCCAGGAGAGGACGGGCCGAGGGCTGTAACCTTCAATACCAGTAGCCGCCAAGGCGGTAGCGCGGCCGGCGCTCCGCCCGCGGCATCACCAGATGCAGCGGCATCGCATCCAGGTGCGGCAGCACGGGCGGCGGCGTGCGCAACTCCATCAGGCGGCGCACGCGCTCCTCCGTCTGCGGGTGGGTGCGCAGCAGTGACGGGATGTTCTGGCCCGGCCGTCCGGTGGGAATGCGGGAGCCCGGAAAGCGCAACCGCTCCCACGGGCTGCTCTGGAGGCTGTCGATCCGGGCGAGGGCCGAGGCGATGCCCTCCGCATCGCCGGTCAGGTGGGCGGCGTCCAGATCCGCGTCGAATTCCCGCGTGCGGGACAGGGCGAGCTGCATCAGCGCCCCGCCCCAGGGTGCGACGATAAGAAGCAGCACCAGCAGCCAGGGAATGGCCTGCTGGTTCATCAACAACAGGGGCAGATTGAGAATCAGCAGCGCCATGCCGAACAGCGACATCAGCCGCGTGAGACTCGTCACCGTGTCGGCGATGCCCATGACCATCAGGTCGTTGTTGCGAATGTGGCTGATCTCGTGTGCCAGCACGCCGGCCAGTTCCCGCAGAGACAGGGACCGGAGCAGGCCGTCCGTCACCGCGATGGCGGGCTGCCGGCGGCTGCCGACCGCGAAGGCGTTCAGCGTCGTGCTTGCGATGTACCAGATTTCCGGCGGGGCCGGCAGGCCGGCGCGGCGGGAGATAGCGCCCACCGCCTCGAACAGGCGCGGCGCGTCCGCGTAGGACAGGCGGCGTGCTCCGAACATGCCCAGGATCATCCGCGGCGACAGGCGTGGGCTGAAGATCAGGCTGATTCCGCCGCCGATCATCGCCCAAACCACGCCGTCGACCCCGGCCAGAACCCAGCCACACAGCGCCAGCAGCAGCACCATGCCGCCCAGCAGCAGCAGGGAGTGCAGAAGGTTTCCGAACTTGTGGCGCCGCCGCGCGTCGGCGACCGCCCGCTCGGTGGACACGAAAGCCATGATGCGCGTTCCGCCGTTGGGGACAAGGTCAGTCATGACTATGTTGGGCTGCGGCGCCGTAACGTCACCCCCGCCGCAAGCACAGGCGCCCTGCATCACCTGTACGACTGGCCCTCTTGATTTGGGCCATGTTGTTGAACACATACACGTCAGACGTGCTCAAGACGTGCTCACCCCCACAGCAGCCCTCACTATAGCCTTGTCGCTGGCCCCTGTCGCAGGACCTCGATCAAGCCATGAGCAATCCATACGAAATCCTCGGTGTCTCTCCCACTGCCTCGGATGATGAGATCCGCAAGGCCTTCCGCAAACTTGCCAAGAAATACCATCCCGATTTGAATCCGGGAAAAACAGAGGCCGAACAGCGGTTCAAGTACATCAACGCCGCTTACTCGCTGTTGTCCGATCCGGAAAAGCGTGCCCGCTTCGATCGTGGGGAGATTGACGAGTCCGGGCAGGAACGACCGCAGCGCCAATATTACCGTGATTTTGCGGAGGGGCCGGGTGGCGCCCGATACACTCACGCGGAAGGCTTCGCCTCCGACGACTTGGAGCATGTCTTCGCCGATCTGTTTGGCGGGGGCGGATTCTCGCGCGGCTTCGGGCGGGGCGGCGCCTCCATGCCGCTCAAGGGCGGCAATCTCAGCTTGGCGCTGACGGTCGATTTCGTCGATGCCGCCAAGGGCGGCAAGCGCCGCGTCACCATGCCGGACGGCAAGACGCTCGACATCGATCTGCCGGCGGGGCTGGAGGACCACGCGACGATCCGCCTGAAGGGCCAGGGCCTGCCCGGCAGCAACGGCGGCCCGCCGGGCGACGCGCTGATCACCGTGACCATCGCCCCGCATCCCTGGTTCCGGCGCGAGGGCGACGACGTCCACCTCGACCTGCCGGTCACGCTGGGGGAAGCGGTGCTCGGCGGTAAGGTTCGCGTCCCGACCATCGACGGGGCGGTGATGCTGACCGTGCCGAAGGGCGCCAACAACGGCACCCGCCTGCGTCTGAAGGGGAAAGGCATTCCGGCCGACCCGCAGAAGGGCACCCGCGGCGACCAGTATGTGACGTTGCGCATCGCGTTGCCGGAGGCGCCGGATCCCGCGCTGGAGGAGTTCGTTCGGGGCTGGGCGGCGGACTACAACCCTCGCCGGGCCATGGAGGCCACATGACATGCCGCAGCGAACGGAAGAGGTTCTGGCGATTTGCCGGCGGGTCACCGCAACCGAACTGACCCTGTGGGTGGAACGCCACTGGATCCGGCCGCAGCATGAGGGGGGCGGTTATCTCTTCAGCGAAGCGGACGTTGCACGGCTGGAACTGATCTGCGACCTGCGCCAGGATCTTGCCCTGGACGACGAGGCGATGCCGGTGGTGCTGTCCTTGCTGGATTCCGTTTACGGCCTGCGGCGGCGTCTGCGCGTCCTCGCCGAGGCGATCGGTCATCTTCCGCCCGAGGCCCGCGATCTTTTGCGGGATGAATTGCGGAAGCTGGAGGAGGAGGAGTAGTCGGTTGGGCGGAAGCCCCTCAGCAGCGAACCCCGAAGGCCCGTCCGCTCATCGCGATGTCGTTGTTGAAACCTTCGGCCACCCGGTCGTTGCCGCCGGAGAGGAGGCAGAGCGTCACGTTGATGGCACAGAGAATGGCGTGGTCGATCTGTTCCGGCTGGGCGTTGTGGCGTTTGATGGCTTTGAGTGCACGGGTTACGGATTGGGCCATGACGCTGGTTCCGATTGGTGCTGGCGTTGATGGTCGGGAACGTGATGACGGCATACTGCCGCTTCTCTGAATTCCCCGCTGTGCGCCGGGCCACACCCCGGATCACAATGACCAGCTCTGCCGTTCGGCCGATTCCTATGCCCGGAATCTTAACCAGGCGTAAACGCGACCCGCCCTCGCCGCGCATACCCACTTATGCGCACCAGCCGGGATCCGATAAAACAAAGGGCCTAGCGCACGCCAGGCCCTTGGTCATACCAGCCAACGGGAAGGCTGCGACTCTTTGTCCCGCTATTTGATCTGGGGCAGCCGCTCGAACTGGTGGTAGGGCGGCGGCGAGCTGAGCGTCCACTCCAGCGTCGTGGCACCCGGCCCCCAATAATTGGCACCGACTCGCGCCCCATAGCGCAACGTCCAAATCGCCGTGACGATGAAGATGATGTGCCCGGTGAAGGACACGTAGGAGCCAAGCGAAGAGATCAGGTTCCAGCCAACGAAGGCATCCGGGTAGTCAGGAATGCGGCGCGGCATGCCGGCGGTGCCCAGGAAATGCTGCGGGAAGAAGGTCAGGTTGGCGCCGACGAAGGTCAGCCAGAAATGCACCTTCCCCCAGAACTCCGGATACTGATGACCGGACATCTTGCCGATCCAGTAGTACCAGCCGGCGAAGATCGAGAAGACCGCGCCCAGCGACAGCACATAGTGGAAGTGCGCGACGACGAAATACGTGTCGTGCAGGGCCTTGTCCAACCCGCCGTTGGCCAGAACCACGCCCGACACGCCGCCGACCGTGAACAGGAAGATCATGCCGAGCGCAAACAGCATCGGCGTCTTGAACTCGATGGAACCGCCCCACATCGTGGCGATCCAACTGAAGATCTTCACGCCCGTCGGGACCGCGATGATCATCGTCGCGGCGGTGAAATAGGCCCGCGTGTCCACGTCCAGGCCCACCGTGTACATGTGGTGCGCCCACACGACGAAGCCGACCACGCCGATGGCGACCATCGCGTAGGCCATGCCGAGGTAGCCGAACACCGGCTTCTTGGAAAAGGTCGAGACCACCTGACTGACGATCCCGAAACCCGGCAGAATCATAATGTAGACTTCGGGGTGGCCGAAGAACCAGAACAGGTGCTGGAACAGGATCGGGTCGCCGCCGCCTTCCGGGTTGAAGAAGGTGGTGCCGAAGTTGCGGTCGGTCAGCAGCATGGTGATGCCGCCGCCCAGAACCGGGACAGCCAGCAGCAGCAGGAACGCCGTCACCAGCATCGACCAGACGAACAGCGGCATTTTGTGCAGCGTCATGCCCGGCGCGCGCATGTTGAAAATCGTGGTGATGAAGTTCACCGCACCCAGGATCGACGAAGCGCCCGCCAGGTGCAGGGCGAAGATCCCCATGTCCACCGATGGTCCTGGATGGGCCACGCTTGCCGACAGCGGCGGGTAGATCGTCCAGCCCGTGCCGGCGCCCTGCCCCACGAAGGCGGAACACAGCAGCAGCAGGAAGGCGGGGACCAGCAGCCAGAAGCTGATGTTGTTCAGCCGCGGAAAGGCCATGTCCGGCGCGCCGATCATGATCGGCACGAACCAGTTGCCGAAGCCGCCGATCAGCGCCGGCATGACCACGAAGAAAATCATGATCAGGCCGTGGGCCGTGATGATGACGTTCCACATCTGGCCGTCCGCCACCACGCCCAAACCGGGACTTTGCAATTCCGCCCGGATGATCCCCGAGAAGATCAGCCCCGCGAAGCCCGCGAAAACGGCGAAGGCCAGATAGAGCGTGCCGATGTCCTTGTGGTTCGTGGAAAACAGCCAGCGCTGCACGAATCCCGGCTTGTGATCGTGGTCCGCTTCGTGCCCGGCGACGGAATGGGGCTCAGCCATGGCGGTCCTCGTCTTGTTTGGGTGGCGGGATCTCTGGTCAGAAGATCACGGGTTGGACGTTCCCTGGGGGGCGGCGGCGACCTCCGTTGCCGGAAGCTGGTCGATCTTCGCGAATTTCTGCTTGGCCTGATCCACCCACTGGGCGAAGCGTTCCTTCGACACGGCCTCGATCGCGATGGGCATATAGCCGTGGTTGGTGCCGCAGATTTCGGAGCACTGGCCGTAATAGACGCCTTCCCGCTCGATCCGCACCCAGGATTCGTGCAGGCGTCCGGGCACCCCGTCTTCCTTCAGACCAAAGGCCGGCAGGGCGAAGGAATGGATGACGTCGCCGGCCGTGACCAGAAGGCGGATGTTGGTGCCGACGGGCAGGACCACGCGGTTGTCCACCTCCAGCAGCCGCCGTTGGCCGGGCTTGATCTGGTCATCCGGAATGATGATGGAAGAGAAGGTGAAGTTGCCATGGTCCGGGTATTCATAGTCCCAGTACCATTGCCGCCCCGTAATCTTCAGCGTCATGTCCGCGTTCTGGATATGGTCGCCGAAATACAGCAGGCGGAAAGACGGCACGGCGATCACCACCAGGATGATCACCGGCACCACGGTCCAGATCACCTCGATCACCGTGTTGTGGGAGGTGTGGGACGGGACCGGGTTCTTCTTTTCGTTGAAGCGGACGGCGGCCACCGCCAGCAGCGCCAGCACCAGGACGCAGATGGCTACCATGATGTAGACGAGCAGGCGATGGAACCATTCCATCATGTCCATCACCGGCGAACTCGGCATCTGGTGCCAGATCTGCCAGGGATGCGGCTCCCCGATGACGGGAAGCTCGGTCGCAGGCGGCGTCTGTCCCGGCGGTGTGGGGGTCCCCTGCGCCCAGGCCGGCGCCCAGGAGCCCGACGCACATTCCATGAAGGCGACCGCCAGCGCGGCCCACGCTCTTGCGACCGTTCTCGTCCCGATCGTCATGTTCGCCCCCTGCCCCCACAATGGCGTTCGACCGATGGCGCTCGACATCAGCGCCCATCCTGGGCTGAACAGCCGAACAGGGCGAAAGTTCACGCCCGGCTAAAGCTCCCCATCCTCGATCTGCAGACGGCGGTGGATGGCGGTGGCGGCGATGGCCGCCTGCCCCATGGCGACGGAGATCTGGTTCAGGCCGTCCACGACATCCCCGGCGGCATAGAGCCCCTCCAAACCCGTCTGCTGGTGCCCGTCCGTCACCAGCCGCCCGTCCGGGCAAATGCGCACGCCGAGGTCCTTGACGGGGTCGGTGCGCGGAACGGTGCCCAGCGCGGAATAAAGCGTATCGAAGGTCAGCCGCTCCCCCGACGCCGTGGTCAGCGCGGCAATCCGGCCGCCCTCGCAATGAACCTCCGCCACCGGCTCCTCCACGGCGCGGATCCCGGCTTCGGCCATGCGGCGCTCCTCCGCTTCCTCCAGCTTCATGGGTTCGCCGAGCGTCAGCAGAGTGATGTCGCGGGAATAGGTGCGCAGGAACAGCGCCTCTCCCAGCGCGTCGGTGCCGTGGCCGATGACGCCGATGCGGTGGTCGATGACCTCGAAGCCGTCGCAGATCGGGCAGTGGCGGATCAGCCCGCGCTGCACGACCTGATAGAGGTTGGGAAGCTGCGGTTCCAGGTCGATCACGCCGGTGGCGGTCAGCACCGTGCGGGCGCGCAACGCGCGTCCGTCCTGTGTACGGGCCAGGAATCCGTCCTCCACCCGTTCCACGGACTCCACCGTGCCCGAGTGAATGCGGGCACCGTACCGTTCGGCCTGCGTGCGCATGCGGGCCAGCAGGTCGTTTCCGGTCACCCCGTCCGGAAATCCCGCGTGGTTGTGCGACAGCGGAATCCAGGAGGCCCGGCTGGCCCCGGCGTCCACCACCAGGAAGCGGCGGCGGTAGCGCGCCAGATAGATGGCCGCAGTCAGTCCGGCCGGGCCACCGCCGACGACCAGAACGTCGAGGCGGCCAGAGTCCATGTCATCAATGGTCATATGGTTCAAGGCTCATGCTGTCTTTGGCGACGGGCGACCAAGGCAAGGCAGCGGCGTACGGCTTCAAGCTCGCGCAGGTTGGCGGCGAATCCGATCATCAGGAATCCGGCGTAGATGCCGGCGAACACCACGGCGACGGCCAACACAACCCGCCATGGCCCGTCGAAGGGGGAGTGTATGAGCAGCATGGCCCCCGCCAAGCCACCGCCAGCGACCGCGCCGATGCCGAGTATCTCCAGAAGGCGCGATACGGCAGTTCCCGGGGCGCCACCCGACGGCACGGCGGTTCCCGCGCCCTTGATGGACGCTGCCGTCGGTGCCGTTCTGCGGCGCGGATCGGGTACGGCCTGCATGCCTCCGGGGCTCCACGCTTGCTTTACAAGTCATGAGAACAGCCCCGGAACCAACGCGGTTCCCTCGCTGTGCCGCGGCGTATGGGCAGGATCATAGGGGGCATGACGGGGAGCGGCCTTTCGCCGCGCCGGACGCGCCTTGACCGTTTAAAATTGCCGCAGGCAGCGTGTGGCTAAACAAATCTTGCAGCGAGGCCGCCGTGTCCGCGCCCCAGTCGCCTCACCCGGTCTGCGCCGTTCCGCCGGACCTGGATCCGGACATCCTGGACATCGAGCCGATGGTCCGCAATTTCGGCGGCCTCGGCCCCATCGTCGCCACCCTCTACGCCCTGTTTTTGAAGAACGCGAACGAACTGGCCGGCGCTGTACGCGACCAGTTGACCGGCGATAACCCGCAGGCCGCGCGCATGGCCGCACACGCCGCAGCCGGAGCGGCGCGCATGGCGGGAGCCCGCCGCGTCGCCTTCCTCTTCTCCGCCATCGAGGAAGCCATCGTGCGCGGCAACGTGGAGGAAGCCCGGAAAATCGCCCTGGCGCTTGATGACGCACTCGTCGACGTTCGTTCCATGATCGATCGCATTTGATTTATCATACCCCCGTATTCGAGCGGCAGGTTCGGGGGGTGGTTGTGGAATACGGAGCCTGTACGGTCCTGGTCATCGAAGACGAGGTCGTGACCCGCAGCGCGTCGGTGCGGTTGCTTCGGCAGTTGGGCGTGGGAACCGTGATCGAGGCCGCCGACGGGGCGGAGGCGCTGGCCCGTTGCGACCGCATGGTCTTCGACGCCATCTTCTGCGACGTGGACATGACGCCGATGAGCGGCCTTGCCTTCATCGAGGCGTTGCGCGGGCGTGATCGGGCCATCAGCCGCAACGCCCCGGTCATCATGCTGACCAAGCATGCCGAATCGGACGTCGTGCACGCGGCCCTGCGGTCCGGCGCCACCGGCTATCTGGTCAAACCGCTGACGTCGGAGTGGTTGCGGCAAAAGCTGCAAAAGGCCCTTGCCACGAAATAGACGAACCTTGACCCTGACATTATACTTTTTGTAACCATAACGATATTAGAATGCATACGGAATAAGGACAGGCGGGGGGATTCCGCATGCCGATGAACGTCCTGGAAGTCGCGATCTACGCGATGGTGCTCACCGCGTCACAGCCGCGCCCCTATGAATGCGTGGAGGTGAAGCCGGAAGGCGTCAACTGCACCAATGGGCTTGCCGCAACGTCCGGCAATCCGAACGTGCTGGCCTTCAACACCGGCGTCCAAGTCATTAAGGACGCCCAGGGCCGCGTGCGCCTGTCCAACGGCCTGACCACCCATTTCGATTCGTCGGCCTGGGTGGCTTTCAAAAACGCGTCCGGCCAGACCTCGGTCAGCGTGCGCAAGATCGGGGCTTACCGCTTCAAGTTTTCGAACGGCTTCACCTGCGAGAACATCGGGCTTGAGCAGGACATGGCGCGCTGCTTCAAGCCCTGACGTTCACCTTGAGAGGATCAACGGCGCAGGCCGCGGCGAGCCATCTCGTCCTCAATTGTGCGGCGTTCCCGCTGCATCTGGCGTTGTTCGTCCACGATGCGGTCGTAGCGGTCCTGAAGGTCGCGGTCCGAAAAACGGCTGTATTCGCTGCGGCCGGCGCGGTTGTCGCTGCTTGACCCCTCGTTCCGGCGGTCGTCGCGGACTGCCCGGTCGCGGTCACGATCACGGTCTTCGGGATAGCTGTTGGGATTGACGGTACGGTTCAGTGTGTCGAGCGCACCGCCCCAACCCTGTCCCTGGTTCTGCTGCGCCATCGCCAGCGGCGACACGGCGAGAAGCGACCCGAAGGCCAAGACGGCGTAACGCATCCCTCGCATGAACTCCACTCCCTTGCAATGGCTGTTGCCTTGGACAACCGGCGGGGATGGAGGATGTTGCGCGGGATGCGGTCCATTTCCCGATCCAGGGTACCCTACCCCAGGCGCGCCCGATCATGCGGCGCGTCCAAATCCAGCGCCGGCCCCTTCGGCACGATGCCGGTCGGGTTGATCATCGTGTGGCTGGCGTAATAGTGCCGCTTGATGTGCGCGAAATTCACCGTCGCGGCCACGCCCGGCACCTGATACAGGTCGCGCAGGTATCCCGACAGGTTCGGGTAGTCGGCGATGCGCCGCAGGTTGCACTTGAAGTGCCCGACATAGACCGCGTCGAACCGCACCAGCGTGGTGAACAGGCGCCAGTCCGCCTCCGTCCGGCGCTCGCCGAACAGGTAGCGTTGCGTGGCGAGCCGCCCATCCAGCTCGTCCAGGGCGGCGAACAGCGCGTCGAAGGCCTGTTCGTACTTTTCCTGACTGGTGGCGAAACCGGCCTTGTAGACGCCGTTGTTGATGCGGTCGTAGACAAAGGCGTTCAGCCGGTCGATTTCTTCCGCCAGATCCGCGGGGTAGAGGTCCACCGATGGGTCGCCGAACGCATCGAACTCCCGGTTTAGCATGCGGATGATCTCGGCGGACTCGTTGTTCACGATGGTGCCGGTGTGCTTGTCCCACAGCACAGGCACGGTGACCCGGCCGGTGTAGTCGGGCTTGGCCTTGGCGTAGACCTCGTACAGGCGGGTGGAGCCGGTGATGGGGTCGGGCTCCGGAAAGGTCCAGCCCTGCTCCCGCATCAGCGGATCGACCACGGTCACGCCGATGACGCCCTCCAACCCTTTCAGGGCACGGACGATCAGCGTGCGGTGCGCCCAGGGGCAGGCCAGCGACACGAACAGGTGATAACGCCCGGCCTCCGGACGGAAGGGCGTCGAACCGTCGGCCTTCACCCATTGGCGGAACTGGGTTTCCGGCCGCACGAACGCGCCGCCGGTGTCTTTCGTGTCGTACCACTGGTCGTGCCAGCGGCCCTCGATGAGCAGGCCCATCCCGAACGCTCCTGAAGAATTCCGAATGGCCCTCCCCCGGCGAATACCGGGAGAGGGGCCAACGTCAACCGTGCGGCATCAACCGTGCAGCTTCTTCGCGATCTCCGCGACGTGCTTGCCCTGGAAACGGGCGCCGTCCAGTTCGACCGCGCTCGGCTGGCGGGAACCGTCGCCACCCGCGATGGTGCTGGCGCCGTAGGGGCTGTTGCCCATCACCTCGTCCACGCCCATCTGGCCCTGGAAGCTGTACGGCAGGCCGACAATCACCATGCCCAGGTGCAGCAACACGATGTGGGTGCTGAGAATGGTGCTTTCCTGGCCGCCGTGCTGCGTGTTGGAGGAGGAAAAGGCGCTGCCCACCTTGCCCACCAGAGCGCCCTTCATCCACAGGGCGCCGGTCTGGTCGAGGAAGTTCTTCATCTGCCCCGGCATGTTGCCGTAGCGGGTCGGCACGCCGAAGATGATCGCGTCGTAATCGGCCAGTTCGTTCGGCGTGGCGATGGGGATGTTCGGCTCTTCCTTGAAGTGCGACTTCTGCCGGATCTCCTCCGGCACCAGTTCCGGAACGCGCTTGACCGTCACCTCGGTTCCAGGAACGGAGCGTGCGCCCTCGGCGGCAGCCTGCGCCATGGTGGAGATGTGGCCGTAGCTGCTGTAGTAGAGCACCAGAACCTTCGCCATGTCCCAATTCCCTCCTGTCGGATTTCGGTCCGCCGGCGTCGGCGGGGTCCCACAGACATAGCGCGTTGTAGCGAGCCCGCAAATCCAGAGCGCTGGAACTTCATTGTTCGTGGGTGTAGAACAATGGCATGGATCGCCTCGACGACATGCTCGCCTTCATCAAGGTGGTGGACACCAAAAGCTTTACCGCCGCGGCGGATCGCTTGAACCTGTCCAAGTCCGTGGTCTCCCGCCGCATTGCGGAGTTGGAGAACCGGCTGGGCGCCCGCCTGCTGAACCGCACGACCCGCAAGCTCAGCCTGACCGAGGTCGGACAGGCCTATTACGAGCGCTGCACCCGCATCATCGCCGACCTTGAGGAGGCGGAGCAGGCCGTGGCCGACCTTCACGCCGCCCCGCGCGGCCGGCTGCGCCTCAATGCCCCGGTGTCCTTCGGCTTTCAGCACCTCGCCCCGGCAGTCGCGGATTTCCTGGCGCGCTACCCGTCCATCGAGATCGAGATGGACCTGAACGACCGTTACGTGGATCTGATCGACGAAGGCTACGATCTGGCGATCCGCATCGGGCGCCTGCGCGACAGCTCGCTGATTGCCAAGCGGCTGGCCCCGGCCCGGCGCGTCGTCTGCGCCAGCCCTGCCTATCTGGAAAAGCACGGCACGCCGGCGACTCCGGAGGAACTGGCCAACCACAATTGCCTGATCTACACCAACGTGCCCACCGCCGAGCAATGGCAGTTCCGCGTCGGTGAGGAGATGGTGTCGGTGCGCGTATCGGGAAGCATGCGGTCCAACAACGGCGACCTGCTGTGCGCCTCCGCCGTGGCGGGTGTCGGGATCGTCGTGCTGCCGACCTTCCTGTGCGGCAACGCGCTGTCGTCCGGCAAGCTGAAATGCCTGCTGCTGGACTTCGGCATGTCGGAATCGAACGTCTACGCGGTCTACCCGCAGAACCGCCACCTATCCCCGAAGGTCCGGGCCTTCGTGGATTTCCTCGCGGAACGTTTCGGTCCGCGTCCCTACTGGGATTGTGCGCTGCTGCGGCTGGAAGAAGGTCCCTTCGTTACTCCGATGCATTCGGCCGGCGGCGCGTCCGCAGATTGAGCGCGTTCAGGAAGCTGGTCGGCTGGGCCGGGCCGACCGTGGTGGTTTCGTCCTTCTTCGCCGCGGTCGACAGGAAGCCGCCGACGCGGGCGCGCAGTTCCACCGCGTCGTAGGCAGCGTGATCGGCGTCCTCCGCGACCTTGCGGCGCACGTCGGGATCCAGCGTGTTGAAAGCGCGGGACGCGAATTCGAAGGCCGGCTGGGACTTGGTGGCGATCACCTGACGCAGCGCCTTGGACACCAGGACCGTGTCGAGTCCGCCGGGGCCGTCCACCCCGTCCAGCACGTCGGCAAGGATGCCGATCGCCTGCAGGGTCTGGCTGTCATCGAGCGAGATGGGCTCCAGGCCGTCCATGGCACTCTCTTCCGATGTTTGGCTCGGTCCGTTGTTCGTCCGGTCCGATGTCTTGTCGGCGCAAACCGGAACTCCGGGCCCTGTGCCCCGTCCCGGTTGCTGGTGCGAAGAAGCATAGTCATACGACACCGCGCTGTCCATGCGCACAGCGTCGCTAAGCCCGGTTGACCAGCGCCACGGCGGCCACGGTCAGCGCCATGCCGAACAGCGCCAACACGCCCAACCGCTCGTCGAACATGGCCCAGGCGACCAGGGCCGTGACCGGCGGGACGAGGTAGAACAAACTTGCGACACGGGCCGCCGCACCCCGGCGGATCAGCGCGAACAGCAGGAAAATGGCCCCCACCGACAGGACGAAGCTGAGCCAGAGCAGCGCGAAGACGAACTCGCCGGTCCACTGGATGTGCATGGTCTCGAACAGGGGGGCGAGCACCGCCAGGACCGCCGTCGTCGCGGCGTATTGAATCGTGGCCCCGCTGCGCAGGTCCATCGCCGTGCCGTGGCGCTTCTGGTAGAGCGTGCCGAAGGTGATGCCCAGCAGGGCCGCGATGGCCAGCACCATCCCGGCGCCGTTGGCCGAACCGAAATGGATTTTCTCGCTCACCACGAGCGTCACGCCGACCAGCCCGAGCAGCAGCCCGCCCCATTGGCGCGCGGTCACCCGCTCGCCCAGCAGCGGCCCGGACAGCGCCGCGGTCAGCAGCGGCTGCAAGCCGACGACCAACGCGGTGACGCCGGCCGGCATTCCCTTGGCGATGGCGCAGAACACGCCGATGAGATAGACCCCGTGCACCAACAACCCGGCGAAGGCGATGCGCCCGGCCTCCGCCCAACTCTTCGGCCAGGGGGCACCGGTGACGAGCGCCACGGCGCCCAGAACGACCGCCACCAGCCCCAGCCGTACCAGCAGGAAGGTCATCGGCTCCGCATAGGGGAGCCCGAATTTGGCGCCGATGAAGCCCGTGCTCCACAGCAGCACGAAAACACCAGGCATCAGGCGCACCCAATCGGGCCGCCCGCCCGCGGCGGCGGGCGCTTGCACGGTCATGGCTTGGTCGTCTCCTACCCCTGGGCTTCGGCCCCTTGTATGGCCGTCCCCTGCACCGCCGTCCCCGGTATGGCCGCCCCCGCTATGGAGGCGCCTGGAGCGGCGTCTTCCTTGGTTTCGTTGTTGCTGTTGGTTTGCGTACCGTCCAGAGCCTTGGCCGGCTTCACCGGCTGGCGCCGCGCCTCGGCAACCGCCTGGAGGTGGGCGCGCAGGTCAGCGTCCCTCTGCACCAGCCGGCGGAAATCCTTCGCATCCAGCACCAGCAATTGGCAATAGCCCAAGGACCGCACGTCTGCGTTGCGCCGCTGCCGGCTCAGAAGGGCCATCTCGCCGAACACGTCGCCGCTGCCGAGCTGGACCGGATCCGCAAGGCCGGGAACCTGCACTTCCACGGCGCCGGACGCGATGAAGAACATCGCGTCGCCCCGCTCGCCCCGCCGCACGATCGTCTCCCCCGGCAGGGCAAGGCGGGGCTTCAGCAGCGTGACGATGCCGCGCAGCCGCGAATCCTCCAGGCCGGAGAAGAGCGGCACGCGCCCGACCAGATCCATCAGGTCCAGCCGCAGGTCCAGCTTCGGCAGCCGGTCCAGCGCACGGCGGCGTGACAGCAGGTCGCGCTCCAGGTCGGTCAGGACCTCCTGGCTGATGATCGATTCCGCATAGAGCGCGCGGTACTCGGCCTCCTCCAGGCGCAGGGCGGCGCGGCCGACATAGCGGCTTTGCAGAACCAGGGCGTAGTCCGGATACTGCAGCTTCAGGGCCGACAGAGCCTGCTCCACCATGCCGAGGCGCACGACCAGCATGCCCTCCAGTTCGCAGGATACGTCGTCGCCCAACACCTGGGCGATCTTGGTCTTGGTGAAGTCGATCAGTTCTCGCTGGACGGTGCGCACGCCCACCAGAATCTCGAACCGCATGGCCAACCGCCGGGCCAGCGGGGCGTGGATGCCGAACCGGCGGTGCAGCAGGCTGGCGGCGCGCATCCAGGGGGTGAAGGAGATGAACGGTTCCTCGAACGCGCGATAGCCCGCTCGGCCCTGCGCCTTCACCGCGTCCAGCAGCCGGCCGGTGCGGCCGGTCAGCAGTTCGACCACCGCGCGGGACAGCACGCCCTCCTTGAAGTGGGCGAAATACAGCTCCTCTTCGCGGTTCACCAGGATGGCGAGGCCGATGGTGATGCGGTCTTCGTTGCCGAGCGGCGATTCCGCCACGCGCTCCCGGTCGATGGCGGTCAGCCGGTCGCCATATTGGGAGGTCATCGCGTCGATGGCGGCCTGATCCACCTCATAATGGTGGCCGACAGCCTCCACCCGTTCCCGTGTGCTGCCGAGCGACAGGGCCAGGGCGCGGTTGCGCATGGCGTGCTCCACCGGCGACAGCTGGTCCAGGCCCAGCAGATGGATCACTGCGCGCAGAGTCACGCCGTTGACGAACAGCGTGTAGAAGACGAAGCCGGTGACGAGGACGGCGACGAAGCCCTGCACCCGGTCCGGCACATGGGGGTTCTCGGTGACGGCAAGAGCCAGCGTCAGCGACACCGCACCGCGCAGGCCGCCCCACAGCATCACCGCCTTGTAGGCGTTGCTGATCCGCTGCGACAGGCCGGCGGCGGACATCAGCGGCAGCAGGCCGAACAGAACCGCCGCCCGCGCCACCGTCGCGGCGACCACGACGACGACGACCAGCCCCACGTCGCTCCACCCGATCCCGCTCAGCAGGCGCGGCACCAGGATGGCGGTCATCAGGAAGATCAGCGAATTGGCCCAGAAGCCGAGCTGGCGCCAGACATGCTCCAGGGCGCCCCAGGTGGTCGGCGAAATGCGCGTGCGCCCGACCGAGCCGACGACCAGCGCCGCCGTCACCACCGCCACGACCCCCGACGCACCGACGTAATGCTCCGCCAGCACGTAGCTGAGGTAGGCGAGCGCCACCGTCAGCGTGATCTCGGCCATCGGCTGGTTGCGCACCGGCTCCACGACGAAGCAGACGACGCGGGCGAGCACATAGCCGGTCAGCACCCCGCCGGCGAAGTCGCGCAGAAACTCGGTCGCCGCTTCCATGGCGCCGCCATGGGCGTTGCGGGTCATCATGCCCAACAGCAGGGTAAACAGCGCGATGGCCGCGGCGTCGTTCAGCAGGCTTTCGCCCTCGACCAGCATGGTCAGGCGGCGCGGCGCGCCCAGGTCGCGGAAGACGCCGATGACCGCCGCCGGGTCGGTGGTGGCAAGGATGGAGCCCAGCAGCAGGCAGGCCACCAGCCCCATGGGCGTGAACAGGCTGAGTGCATAGCCGACCGCGAAGGTGCAGACGAACACCGCCACGACGGCCAGCAGCAGGATCGGCCCGATGTCGTCGAACAGTCGCCGCACCTCCACCGCGAGCGCCGTTTCGAACAGCAGCACGGGCAGGAAGATATAGAGCAGCGCCTCCGACGAGACGTCCAGCTCCGCCAGAGAGTTCAGGAAATCTTGAAAGGGCCCTGCCCCGGCAGTCCCGGCAAAGGCCTGGATCACCGCCCCCAGAGCCACGCCCACCGCCGCCAGCAGTACCGTGTAGGGCAGGCGCAGCCGGGCCGCCAATGGCGGCAGAAAGCTCACCAGGGCGAGGAGGCCTGAGACGCCGAGGACATAGATGACGATGTCGTGCATGGGCCCGCCTTGCCGGTTGAGGCTCGGGCCGCACGGTATCGCCCCAGCGGGACGAGAAGCAAGGCCAGGATCGGTGACACAGGTATTCCCCCTCCCCGCGCTGGGGAGAGGGAATAAAACCGCCCCTTACGAAACGGGCAGCGCGACCGTCATCCGGAAGCCACCGGTCGGCCGGTTTTCGGCGCGGACCTTGCCGCCGAAGGCCTCGATGTTGCGGCGGACGATCCACAGGCCGATTCCGAAGTGGGTCGCCTCGGCCTGATTCTGCGCCGATTCGTCCTCCGGCATGCCGCGGCCGGGTTCGCGCTGGGAGAAGTAGCGCTCGAAGATGCGCGGCAGGTTGGCGGGATCGACGCCCGGCCCCTCGTCCTCCACCACCAACTCCGCCCAGCCGCCGGTGCGGGTCAGGCGCACGCTGACGGTACCCTCCGGCGGGGAGAAGCTGACGGCGTTCTCTACCAGATTCTCGATGACGGTTTCTAGGATGTCCTCGCTGGCCCGCACCACCACGCCGGATTCGATGCGGGACCGCATGTGCAGTTGCCGCTCGGCAAGGAGGCTGGTGTAGCCGCCGGCCATGCGCTCCACGAGGTCCGACAGGTCCACGCGGCGGCGCGGCGGAACCAGAAGGTCGGCGGCGGCCTCGTCCATGCGGCGGGCGAAGGAGACGAGCCCGTCCAGCTTGTCCACCGACTTCTCGATCATGGTCAGCGCACGTTGGCTGCGGTGGTCGGTCCCGGGCAGGGAACGGCGCAGCGGCTCCACCGACTGGCGGATGACGGCGATCGGGGTCTTGTAGGCGTGGGCGTTGTCCTCCGCCGCGCGGCGCAACGACCGAGCGCTTTCGCGCAGCGTGTCCACCAGCCGGTCGAAGTCCTCGGCCACGCCGGACAGTTCCGGCACCGTGTTGCGCTTGGCGAAGGAGCCGTCGCCCCCGTCTCCGCCGATGCCACCGGACACGATGTCGCGGGCAAGGTCGCGGAAGCGGTGCAGGTTGCGCCAGACGCCCAGCAGCACGGCCATGACCAGCGCCGCCATGCCCACATAGATCAGCGCCGCGGCCTGGACCACAGGCGTCGTGTAGTAGGGCCGGCCCAGCGAGCTTTCCAGATAGCCGCCCGCCGTGTGGCTGGTGACCAGCGCCCAGCAGCCGAAGGCCGTGTTGACCGGCGTTACGGAGGTCAGGATCTCAACCCCGCCGGACGAGCGCGGAAGGCGCAGCGCCAGCGGCGCGTTGCCGGCGCACGAAGCGCCGAGCCGATCGAGCACCCCCTGTTCCAACAGCTGGTGCCGTTCGGCGTTCAGGTCGTCGGTCGGGACCGATGGTGCTGCGGCCACATAGAAGAAGCCGTCGCTGCCCGACATGGCGCGGGGCCGCACCAGCAGCTTCAGCCGCGTGTTCCCGTCGGCGAAGCGGCCGAGGGCCGGCCCAAGCTGCGGCAGTGCCGCGCGGTTGGCGCGGGACAGGTCCGGCTCCAGCGCGCGGGCGATCAGCTCGCCCTGCCGCTGCGCGCTTTGCAGCAGCAGGGTCTGCGTCGCCGTATCGGCCCGCTGGAACTGATCATAGATCAGGACCGGAACCGCCAGGAAGACGATGGTCAGCAGCGCCAGCCGGCTTGCCAGCGAACGCCACAGCCATCGCACCCGGACCTTGGGAAACCCCATGGTCACCCGCGCCCTTTCAGGCTGGCGGGCCTCAATCGGCAGCAGCGCCATCGGCCATCACTTCGTCTGCATCGTCACGCGACCGGCCGGGACCCCCGGCGCCATTGCCCCAGCGATAGCCGAAGCCCGGATAGTTCTCGATGCAGTCGAAGTTGGAGTCCACGACGCGGAACTTCTGGCGGATGCGCTTGATGAAGGCGCGGACGTTGGCGCGGTAGCCCGACGGGCCGTAACCGGCCAGGAAGCCCTTGCCATGCACAAGGTCGTAGATCTCGCGGTAGGACACGTCCTCTTCGGGGCGCGTCGCCATCAGCTTGACGATGTTGAACTCGGTCAGCGTCAGGTCGATGCGCTTGCCGTTCCACAGGGCGCGGCTGTTGTCCAGGCGCAGTTCCAGGGCGCCCAGCGCGTAGACCGATTCCTTGGCCTCCGCCTCTTCCGGCGTGCCCTTGGAGCCGTCGACGATGAGGCGCATGCGCTTCAGCAGGATCGACAGGCTGCGCGACTTCTCCACGAAGTCCAGCGCGCCGCCGGCCAGCGCGGCCTCTTCATAAATCTGATCCGACAGCACGGTGAGGAAGATCACCGGCAGGTCGATGCCGCGGGCGCGCATCTGCCGCAGGACGTCGATGCCGTCCATCTTCGGCATGCGCCAGTCGAGCAGCACAATGTCGACCTGCCCGCCGTTGGCGAAGAAGTCGAGCGCGGGCTCACCGCGGTCGAACGTGACGACCTCGTAACCCTCGTCGCCGAGGTTGAGGCTCAGGGACTCGCGGAACAGGTCGTCGTCATCGACCAGGGCCACACGGGCAACCGTGGACTCAGTCATTGCGGACATCCCAGCCTTGGGCGAGGAGTTGAGCGAAGCATCGTTTATCGACATCTGGGACATTTTCGCTGCTCTTCATGTCGTAGGAGAGGGCTCGGAAGTCCTGGGAGGATGTCATGTCCATGAAGAAGAAGACTTTGAGCGTGCAATCGCCCTTGGCGTAGTGCCACACCTTTGCGGGTGGTGCCTCTTCCGTTGCGGCAGGGGTGCCCAGGAGACGCCGGGTCTGGACTTGGTCCAGGCCGACGAGCGTATCAGGTGACAGCGGTACGGGCGGTGGGTTGGCGGGCAACGCCGCCACCTCCGTTCCGGCCACGGAGACCGTACCCACGGTGGCACCGTTCGGCGCCTGGGGTCCGGCCTGCTCCTTCGCCACGGCCTTGGGCAGCGGCGGCGGAGCGGGCTTCGTCCGAGGAACCGGCACGGCCATGGCCGTGCGACCGGGTCCTGCGGTCTGCGTCTCGGGAGGAACGGCTGTGCCGGGACAACCCGCCAGCAGCAAAACCGCCAGCATCAGGCCCGCCCTGCTGCGCCGGCACCCCGCTCCGGCAACAGCTCCAGCCACTTCGCGTTTTGTACCCGTCATGGTCATGCTCGGGCCTTTCAAGCATCGTGGTTGAATTCGCGGGCGGTCTTGCCGGCCCCTTGCCTGCACTTGCCGCCTCCGTGAGACACAAACTCAGTCCAGTCTGGTTAATGTGGCGTTAAGCGCCCCAACACTACCCCCTTTTTGCGCACATTTGCGACCACTTTTTATTCTCACTCCTATCGATAGGGTGACTTTCGAAACAATTTGTTTATTCCGAAGACAGGGGTTTAGAGGCAGATCGCCTCAAATGCTAGGCGATCCTCTTGGCATCGCCTTTCACGCGAACCCATGAGCACTTGCGTGCACAATGCGCGAGACGAGCCACCCCCGAAACGAGGTTCCGCGACGGGATGGAGCCCCGCAACGGGTGATGGCGCGGATCGTGGAGTGGGATCGGGGCGGGAATTGGGCGAAAAGGCGGCGCTAAAATAGCATTCGCCCCAAAAGCAATCGGCGGCGGGGCCACCCGGGTCTGGCCCCACCGCCGGTCAGCCGGACGGGCAACGATGTCGTTCCGAAGGGCGCGCCGTACGGCGGCCCGCAAGGATGTTGCCGCTGGAACTCCAGCCTTCTCTCCGGCCGGCTAAGACGCCGGTCGGCACTGTGCGTTCAATGCTTTCAGAGCATCAACCTTCACACACGAAAAACTGCGCCTGTCCACGACCATCGTCAAGATCCGCCAACACAACAAAATTGGAGGCCTTACCCCGGTCGGAATACTTCAGGCGGAACCCTATCTGCTTCGAAGGAGTGGAATTCCGGCCGCAGGATCCTCATGCCAGCAGGTTGACCGCGGTTTGCCCGGCGGCCAAGGCCGGCGCGACGTTCGCCGCAGCGGCATCGGCGGCGGTGCCGCCATCCTGTCCTGCGCTTTCCTGTCCTGACGTGCCGGTGGCCGCGTTCAGGAAATCCTTCGCCGAGATGCTGGTGCCAAAGGCGGCCTGCCGCAGCCCGTTCACCTCGTCCTGCGCGCCTTCCACGATCTTGTCGTAAGCCTTGAAGGAATCCCGCCGCGCCTTCTTCCGTTCTTCCGACTGGTCAATCTCGTTGGCCGCCTTGGCTTCGCCGATCACCGATTTCACGGTGGCCAGCACCTTCTCCACCCGGCGGCCGAATTCGTCGGCCTCCCGGTAGCGGGACATCTTCATGTCGTTGTCGGCGATCATGCGCTGCATCAGCGCCCGCCCCCGGATGCCAGCAAGGCTGTTGGTCGGCGTTCCATTCCCCGACGGGTTCAGGCCGGCGAGCGCGTCACCCACGGCCTCCGCAAGATCTTTCAGTTTGTCGGACGACGAGGAGTCCGACGAGGATTCATCCGTACCATCCGGCGTACCATCCGGCGTCGCCGCGTCCGCCCCGGTCGCCGCATTGGTGGCCTTGCTCGCCAAGGCCGCCGCATCGGCCGCCGTTTGGCTGGCCCCGCCGTCGGAGGACGACGCGTTCTCGCTGATGACCGCAGCCCCTTCGGCCAGGGCTGCCGCGGCGCCGGCCGCAGCGCTGGTCTCCGCGTCGGGCTGGGGTTTGCCCTGCCCGTCCGGCCGCCCGTCAGGGCGGATCGTCACGGTGAGGCTGACCGACATTTCCGTCTGGACCATGGTCAGCGACGTGGTTGTGACGGTGTGCACGACCTCTGTTCCGGCGCTGGTGCCGGCCCCACCGGGCAGGCCCATCTCCGCCGCCGCGGCCACCCCCTGCCCATAGGACTTGGCTGCCCGGCCCGCCTCGCGCGCCAGGATCGCCGCCTCGCGGGCGAGCTGCGCCAGCTTTTCCCGGTTTCCGTGGGAGAAGCGCATCGTCATCTTCAACTCGGCGATCTTGCGCTCCACCTCCTCCAACTTCTGCTCCGCGGCGGCCTTTGGCCCGCCGACGCGCTTGGCTTCCTCCAGCGCGCCCAAGGCGGCGACGTGGTTCCGCTGCTGTTCCGGGGTCAGCTTGAAGGGTTGCTGAGCCTGCTGCGCCTTGTCGGTGAGGCGCTGTTTGGCATCCTTATAGTCCATGGCCTCGCTGTCCCGTTCCCAGGCCTTCTTGGCCTGCTGCAGGCGGAACATGCTGGACTGGTTGTCCGACAGGACGGAAAAGATGCCGCTCACGCCCGCCTCCTCCGGTTATCGGGGCCGAGTATATTTCTCGGCTAAGTTTAGCACGCTTTTGCATTCTGTCCATTTTTGACGTGCAACCTTCCGCTCCGCCCGGCAACCCCGCGTTGCTTCGTCAATGGCCTGTACACACGGCGGAACTCCGAAGCCTGCGCTGTTGTTTGAGGAGTCGACATCGGACGCCGCCGAGTGCGGCGAGACGCCGCAGGCCGCGGAGAAACAAATCCCGAGGAGGAAAGCAGATGGCAGACCGCGACACGTCGGGCATGGGGGCGGGCACCGGCGGACCGAACCGCAAGGATTCGGATCCGATGGCCCGTAACCAGAACCCCATGGGCCAGCCGAACGTCACCGGGTCGAATTCCACCGGACCCAACACCAGCGGGCAACAGTACAGCGCAGGCCAGCAAGGCAACATGGGTCGCATGAACACCAACGACCGCGCCACCAGCGACCGCAGCGCGACGGACCGCATGACGGGCGATGTCAGCCGCATGACGGACGAGGCCACCCAGGCCGGCCGCGACAGCGTCGGCTCCGCGCAGGGCCGCATCCGCTCGCTCCTGGAGCAGCAGGGCCACCGCGCCGCCGACCAGTTGGGCAGCGTCGCCAACGCGCTGCACAAGGCGGCCGAGCAGCTGAACGAGGAGAACAACGGCACCGCCGCGCGCTACGCCGACCAGGCAGCCGACCGTGTCGAGCAGGTCGCCGACATGCTGCGCCATTCGTCCGTGGACGACATGGTGGGTCAGGTCGAGCGCTTCGCCCGCCGCCAGCCGGAGGTCTTCGTCGGCGCGGCCTTCGCCGTGGGCTTCCTGTTCGCGCGCTTCATCAAAAGCTCCGGTGACCGCCGATTTCACGGCCAGTCGTCGTCGCAGATGAGTTCATCGCGCATGAGTTCGTCGCACATGAGCAGCCGTTACGGTCACGAGGACCGCGATTTCGGCCGGTCGCCCACCGCCTCCGGCATGAATCGCGACACCGGCCGTGACATGAACCGGGACACCGGCCGCGGCATGGCCGGCGGCATCGCCGGTTCGGCGCCGGTCAGCAGCGCCACCTCCACCAGCACGGATTTCGCCCGGCAAGGCAACTACGCCACGGCCGGCGCCGCCCCGCCGCGCGCCTCCATCAACGCCGCCACCGCCGCGACCAGCGCTGCGCGCACCCGTGACGCCGCGCAACTGATGGCCGGCGGATCGCCGGAACCGACGCCGGCCGGCCGGTCCTCCACCACGTCGAACACGCCGGCCGCCACCACTCCGGTGACCGGCGTCAAGCCCCAGGGGACCCTTCCATGAGCACGGCGGAGGATCGTTCCTACGATCCACGGCAGGATCGGTCTTACGATCCGCGGCAGGAGCGACCCTATGATGCGCGGCAGGATCGGCCCATTGCCGGCCTGTTCGCGGATCTGGCGCGCGAGACCACCAATCTCGCGCGCACGGAGATCGAACTGGCGAAGGCCGAACTCACCGAGAAGGCGGGACAGGCGGCAGGGGGCGTCGCCTATGTCGCCGCCGGCGGGCTGATCGCCTTCGCCGGGGTGCTGGTCCTTCTGGCCGCCGCCGTCCTGGCCTTGTCGAACGTGGTGGCGCCCTGGCTCGCCGCCGTCATCGTCGGCGTCGTGGTGCTCGCCATCGGCGGCGTTCTGGCCCTGATGGGCAAGAAGCGCCTCAGTCCCGAGAATCTGCAACCCCAGCGGACCATCGAGACGCTGCGCGACGACAAGCGCTGGGCTCGGTCCCAGCTTGCCCGATGAGCGATGGCCCCATGAGCGATCGGCGGAACGGCGGCGGGGGCCGCGACTACGACGCCCTGCAACGCGACATCCGCGAGAGCCAGACGCGGATCACCGAAACGATCGGCGCGCTGCGGCGGAAGACCGCACGGCTCGCCCCGAGGAATTTGATGGAGCAAACCATGAACCGGATGCACAGCAGCACCAGCGGCGGGCGCGACCAGCGCCATCACGACGAAGGGTCCTATGGCAGCGGCCACGCGCGCGGCTGGAGTTCGTCGGTCGGCGAAACGGTGCGCGACCACCCGATCCCGCTGGCCCTGATCGGCCTCGGGCTGGGCTGGCTCGCCCTGTCGGGCAGCGGCTACGACCGCCGCATCGCCCGCAGCAGCACGGTCCATTCCGTGCGCGACCGCGCCGGCAGCGCCGCGCAGTACGCCCGCGACACCTTCTACAGCGCGACGGACACCGTGCGCGACGCGGCCAGCCAGGCCTATGACCGTGCGGGCGACATGGCGAGCAGCGCCCGCGACCACATCCCCGGCATGGGCAGCCGCAGCTACAGCCCCGGCCAGTCGCCGCCATCCTCGCATATGGCCTCGCAGGGCGATGGCGGCCGCCACGGCATGATGTCGACGGAGCGCATGCACAGCGCGACCAGCCGCCTGTGGGACATGGTGGACGACCATCCCCTGGTGGCCGGCGTGGTCGGCGTGGCCCTGGGGGCCGCGATCGGCGCCAGCATCCCCTCCACCCGCTACGAGGACCGCTGGATCGGCGATTACGCCGACGATGCGACGCACCGCGCCAAGGAATTGGCCCAGGAGGCCATGGACCGCGGCACCCGCGCCGCGCGCGCAGCCGTGGACGCGGCCAAGGAGGAGGTGAGCGACGTGGTCTCCACCGCGGGCGACGCCGCCCGGGAGGAGGTCCGCAAGCCGTCCTGACACCGCTCCCGCGTTTTTGGATTCCCTTCGAGTTCCACGCTTGACTTCGGCGGTCCCGTGCTTCGGTGCGGGGCCGCTATTTTCTTATTTTCCCTATGGTTTCTGCCTGTGAATCGCCCTGGCCTGCGGCGGAACGCCGCAGTGCGTGCCGTGCATTCCTGCCATTAAGATACCCGAGCGTTTCCGGAGGACATCCAGTCCCGGTTCCGCTTGACAAAGGTCTTATGATGGCCACTTAATCAGGACCAATTTAGTCCTGTATCGGGTTGGCCATGATCCGGCTGAGCAAGCTGACCGACTATGCCATCGTCGTCATGAGCGAGATGGCGCGCCACGTGGGCACGGTGCACACCGTCACCCATCTGGCGGAGCGCACCGGCGTGCCCGCCCCCACCGTTGCCAAGCTGATGAAGGCGCTGACCCCGGCGGGGCTTACGACCTCGCACCGCGGGGCCGCGGGTGGTTATGCGCTCAGCCGCGCCGCCGATGCAATATCCATTGCGGAAATCATCACGGCGCTCGACGGCCCCATCGCCCTCACCGCCTGCGTGGAGGGCGCCGACAGCCAGTGCGGCGTCGAGCGGCTCTGCCCCATGCGCGGTGGCTGGGAAAAGGTCAACCGCGCCATCCGCGGCGCGCTGGAGCAGGTCACGCTGGCCGACATGATGGGCCCGGTGGGCTGGCCGGACGCGAGCCTCGTCGAGGCCGGCTTGGGCAACGAAGAATCCGCACCGACACGGCGCGCCGTCTGACGTCGGCGCCTTTTCTGGAAACGCTTTTAGGGAACGAGAGAAGCACATGGCCGCCACGACCGAAACCGTCGAACAGGTCCGCGCCGTCACGGAGCAGAAGTACAAGTACGGCTTCACGACGGACATCGAGTCGGATGTCGCGCCGAAGGGCCTGAACGAGGACATCGTCCGCTTCATCTCCGCCAAGAAGGAAGAGCCGGAATGGCTGCTCGAATGGCGCCTGAAGGCCTTCCGCGCGTGGCTGGAGATGGAGGAGCCGCACCACTGGGCGAAGCTCTCCTACCCGCCCATCGACTATCAGGACGCGCACTACTACGCCGCCCCGAAGATGAAGGCGCGGCCGAAGTCGCTCGATGAAGTCGACCCGGAGCTGTTGAAGACCTACGAAAAGCTGGGCATTCCGCTCCGCGAGCAGGAGATCCTGGCCGGCGTCGAGGGCTCGGAAGGCCGCAGCCCGGCCGTGGCGGTGGACGCCGTCTTCGACAGCGTGTCGGTGGCGACCACCTTCAAGGCCAAGCTGGAGGAGATGGGCATCATCTTCTGCGCGATCTCCGAGGCCGTGCACAAGTGCCCGGAACTGGTGCAGAAGTACCTGGGCTCCGTCGTGCCCTACACCGACAACTTCTACGCCACGCTGAACTCGGCGGTCTTCACGGACGGCAGCTTCGTCTACATTCCGAAGGGCGTGCGCTGCCCGATGGAGCTGTCCACCTACTTCCGCATCAACCAAGCCAACACCGGCCAGTTCGAGCGCACGCTGATCATCGCCGACGAGGGCGCCTACGTCAGCTATCTGGAAGGCTGCACGGCGCCGAAGCGCGACGAGAACCAGCTGCACGCCGCGGTGGTCGAGCTGGTGGCGCTGGACGACGCCCAGATCAAGTACTCGACGGTCCAGAACTGGTATCCGGGCAATGAGGAAGGCGTCGGCGGCATCTACAACTTCGTGACCAAGCGCGGCGCCTGCCGCGGCAAGAACTCGAAGATTTCCTGGACACAGGTGGAAACCGGTTCCGCCATCACCTGGAAGTACCCGAGCTGCATCCTGCAGGGCGACAATTCGGTGGGCGAGTTCTATTCGGTCGCCATCACCAACAACCTGCAGCAGGCCGACACCGGCACGAAGATGATCCACATCGGCAAGAACACCCGCTCGACCATCGTGTCGAAGGGCATCTCCGCCGGCCGTGCGCAGCAGACCTACCGCGGGCTGGTGAAGATCCTGCCGAAGGCGGAGGGTGCGCGCAACCACACCCAGTGCGACAGCCTGCTGATCGGCGACCAGTGCGGCGCCCACACGGTGCCCTACATCGAAAGCCGCAACCGCACCGCCCGCATCGAGCACGAGGCGACGACCGCGAAGATCAGCGAAGACCAGCTTTTCTACTGCCGCCAGCGCGGCCTGTCGGAAGAGGACGCCGTGTCGCTGATCGTCAACGGCTTCTGCAAGGAAGTGTTGAAGGAGCTGCCCATGGAATTCGCCGTGGAAGCCCAGAAGCTCGTCGGCATAAGCCTGGAAGGCAGCGTCGGCTGATTTTTTAGGGGGCGAAAGGCTGTTTCGGTATGCTAGGGCCTTTTCCACCGTCATTCCCGCGGAGGCGGGAAGCCAGGCCAGACAGGCACATGTGTGCGAAGTTTTCTGGATCCCCGCCTTCGCGGGGATGACGGTGAAGGGGATGGCAGGAGAATGGACAAGAAGTTCTATGTCTACATCCTCGCCAGCCACCGAAACGGCACGCTGTATGTGGGCATGACGTCGGACCTCGCGCGACGGATTGAAGAGCACAAGTCGGGAGCGGTTCCTGGGTTTACGAGCAAGTACGGGGTTAAGACCTTGGTCTATTACGAGGTCTACGACGACGCCGAAAACGCCATCCTGCGGGAAAAGCGGCTCAAAACCTGGAACCGGGACTGGAAACTGAAACTGATCGAGAAGGGCAATCCAAACTGGCGTGATCTGACGGAGTTGCTGAATTGCTAGGTTTCTGGATCCCCGCCTGCGCGGGGATGACGATGGAAAGGGAACGCACGTCCCGTCATCCCCGCGAAGGCGGGGATCCAGAAAAACTCCGCCACACGGGCCGCTGCGGATGGGAAGGACTGGAACACGATGATCGAGATCAAGAACCTGCACGCCACGGTGGACGGCAAGGAGATCCTGAAGGGCATCGACCTGACGATCCGCCCCGGCGAGGTCCACGCCATCATGGGGCCGAACGGTTCGGGCAAGAGCACGCTCAGCTACGTGCTGGCCGGCCGCGAAGGCTATGAGATCACCAAGGGTTCGGTGCACTACTTCGGCCAGGACCTGCTGGCGATGGAGCCGGAGGAGCGCGCCGCCGCTGGTGTCTTCCTGGCCTTCCAGTACCCGGTCGAAATCCCCGGCGTCGCCAACACCACCTTCCTGAAGTCCGCGCTGAATGCCATCCGCAAGCAGCGCGGCGAGCCGGAACTCGACGCCATGCAGTTCCTGAAGCTGGTGCGCGAGAAGACCAAGGCGCTGAACATGACCGACGAGATGCTGAAGCGCGCGGTCAACGTGGGCTTCTCCGGCGGTGAGAAGAAGCGCAACGAGACGCTCCAGATGGCCGTCCTCCAGCCGAAGTTCGCCATCCTCGACGAGACGGACAGCGGCCTGGACATCGACGCGCTGAAGATCGTGGCCGAGGGCGTGAACGCGCTCCGCTCGCCGGAGCGCGCGATGCTGGTCATCACCCACTACCAGCGCCTGCTGGACTACATCGTGCCGGATCACGTCCACGTTCTGGCCCGCGGCAAGATCCAGCGTTCGGGCGGCAAGGAACTGGCGCTGGAGCTGGAAAAGAACGGCTACGCCGAGTTCGGCGTGAACGAGGCGGCCTGAGCCATGGCGACCACCTCCCCCACCCGCTCCACGGCCCCCAGGGGCTTCGACCCGGCGGCGGCCCGGCCCTTCCTGGAGCAGTTCGACCGGCTGAAGGCCGACCTGCCCGGCGGTTCGCTGTCCTGGGTGCGCGACCTGCGCGACCAGGGCCGCGCCCGCTTCGCGGAACTCGGCTTCCCGACCGTGAAGAACGAAGCTTGGCGCTACACCAACCTGCGCGCGCTCGACAAGCTGGCCTTCCAGCCGGCCGTCGCCGCGGAGACGGGCGCCAGCTTCGACGTGCTTCCGACCGTGCGTGCCGAGGGCACGTCCGGCCCGCGGCTGGTCTTCGTGGACGGCCGCTTCCGGGCGGAGCTGTCCTCCACCGCCGGCCTGCCGGCGGGCGTGGAACTGTTGAACCTCGCCGACGCGCTGGCCCATAAGCCGGACCTCGTGGGGGAGCATCTGGGCCGGCTCGCGGCACCCGATGACCTGCCTCTGGTGGCGCTCAACACCGCCCTATTGGCGGACGGCCCGGTGCTGCACGTGCCGAAGGGCGTCGAGGTGGCGGAGCCCATCGAGCTGGTCTTCGTCTCCGTCGGTTCCGACGAGCACCCGACCTCCTTCCACCCGCGCTCGCTGATCATCGCGGAGGACAACAGCCGCGTCGTGATCGTGGAGCACCATGTCGGGCTCGGCACCGGCGCCACGCTGTCGAACGGCGTCGGCGAGGTGTTCGTGGGCGCGAACGCGTCGGTCCACCACTACAAGGTCCAGCGCGAGCACACCAACGCCTTCCACCTGTCGCACACCGCGGCGAAGGTCGGCGGCCACGGCGTCTACGACAACTTCATCCTGACGACGGGCGCCAAGCTGTCGCGCAACGAGGTGCGCAGCACGCTGGACGGCGAGCACGGCGACACGCACGTCAGCGGCGCCTATATGGTGCGCGGCGACCAGCACGTGGACACCAGCACCTTCATCGACCACGCCGTGCCCTGCTGCACCAGCCGCGAGGTCTACAAGGGCGTGATCGACGACACGGCCCGCGCGGTGTTCCAGGGCAAGATCCTGGTGCGCCCCGGCGCGCAGAAGACCGACGGCTACCAGCAGAACCGCGCGCTCCTGCTGTCCGAGACGGCCGAGATCGACGCCAAGCCGGAACTGGAGATCTACGCCGACGACGTGAAGTGCAGCCATGGCGCCACGGCCGGCGAGTTGGACGACGACCAGCTTTTCTACCTCCGCGCCCGCGGCATCGACAAGGACACCGCGCGCGGCCTGCTGATCGGCGCCTTCCTGGCGGAGGCCCTGGACGAAATCCCCGAGGAAAGCGTCCGCGAGGCCTTCCAGCGCTACGTCTCCTCCTGGCAGAACGCGCGCTAACAAAGGAAACGGGACATGGACACCCAGATCGTGGATCCCACCCTGACCGGATTTGATGTCGAGCGCGTCCGCGCCGATTTTCCTATTCTGTCGCGCACCGTGCACGACAAGAAGGGCAAGCCCGGCTCGCCGCTGGTCTATCTGGACAGCGCCGCCTCCGCGCAGAAGCCGCGTCAGGTCATCGACGCCATGACGCGCTTCCTGGAGGAGGATTATTCCAACATCCACCGAGGCGTCCATTTCCTGTCGCAGACCGCGACCGACCAGTTCGAGGCCGTGCGCACCAAGGTGGCGCGCTTCCTGAACGCCCCGTCGGACCGCAACATCGTCTTCACCCGCAGCGCGACCGAGGCCATCAACCTCGTGGCCAACAGCTACGGCCGCACCTTCCTGTCGGAAGGCGACGAGGTGATCGTGTCGGTCATGGAGCACCACGCCAACATCGTGCCGTGGCAGCTCCTCCAGGCGGACAAGGGCATTCGCATCAAGGTCGTGCCCGTGGACGATTACGGCGTGCTCGACCTGAATGCCTTTGAGGATCTGCTGTCCGACCGCACGAAGCTGGTGGCGATGACCCACTGCTCCAACGTGCTGGGCACGGTCACGCCGGCCAAGACCATCGCGCGCATGGCGCACGAGCGCGGCATCCCGGTGCTGTTCGACGGCAGCCAGGCCGCCGTGCACGGCGTGGTGGACGTGCAGGACATCGACGCCGATTTCTACGTCGTGACCGGGCACAAGCTCTACGGCCCGACCGGCACCGGCGTGCTGTACGGCAAGTACGACCTGCTGAAGAAGATGCCGCCCTACCAGGGCGGCGGCGACATGATCGAAAGCGTCAGCTTCGAAGGCACCACCTTCAAGCCCGCGCCCGCCCGCTTCGAAGCCGGCACCCCGGCCATCACCGAGGTCATCGGCCTGGGCGTCGCGCTGGACTACATGGAAACGCTGGGCCGCGAGGCCATCGCGGCGCACGAGCACGACCTGCTGCAATACGCCACGCAGCAGCTTTCGCAGATCGACGGCCTGCGCATCATCGGCACGGCGCCGGGCAAGGGGCCGATCATCTCCTTCACGCTGGACGGCGTGCACCCGCACGACCTCGGCACCATCGTGGACCAGTATGGCGTGGCCGTGCGTGTCGGCCGCCATTGCGCGGAACCGCTGATGGACCGTTTCGGCGTCGGCGCCACGGCGCGGGCCAGCTTCGCGCTTTACAACACGCGCGCCGAAGCCGACGCTCTGGTCTCTTCGGTGATCGCGGTGAAGGAGTTCTTCGGAGCATGATGGACGAACTGCGCGAGCTGTACCAGGAAGTCATCCTGGACCACGGCAAGAACCCCCGGAATTTCCGGCATCCCGACGATGCCAACCGGGAGGCCAAGGGCGAAAACCCCATGTGCGGCGACCGCTTCATGGTCTACCTGAAGCTGAAGGACGGGGTGGTCGAGGACGTGGCCTTCCAGGGACGCGGCTGCGCCATCTCCACCGCCAGCGCCTCCATGATGACGGAAGTCGTGAAGGGCAAGACCGAGCAGGAGGCCAAGGCCCTGTTCGAGACCTTCCACGACCTCTGCACCAAGGAGGATCACGACCACGGCGACCACGGCCCGGTCGACGAGGAAGCCCTGGAAAAGCTGATGGTGCTGTCCGGCGTCCGTCAGTTCCCAGTGCGCGTCAAGTGCGCCACCCTGGCCTGGCACGCGATGAACGCGGCCATCGAAGGCCAGGACAAGGCGAGCAGCGAGTAGTTTCAGGAAACGGTGAACCCGCGATGTCCGAAGACGCCACGACAATGAAAGCTGGGACCAACGACGCTGGGACCGGCGAGGCCGGAGCGAGCGAAACCCGGCCGATGAACCAGACCGAGGCGGATATGGCCGCGGCCAAGGCCGCCTACGACCCGCGCGCTGCGCTGAGCGATGCCGTCATCTCGGCGCTGAAGACCTGCTACGACCCCGAAATTCCGGTCGACATCTGGGAACTCGGGCTGATCTACCGCGTCGATATCGGGCCGAACAACGAGGTCGAAATCGACATGACTCTGACCAGCCCGATGTGCCCCGTCGCCGGCGAATTGCCGTTGCAGGTTCAGCAGGCCGTTGAGTCCGTCGAAGACGTCACCACATGCAAGGTTGAACTGGTTTGGGATCCGCCCTGGCGCCAGGACATGATGTCCGAGGTCGCCCGGATCCAATTGGACATGTTCTAAGGAGGCGAAGATCCCCATGGCTATGGCTGCTCTTCCCAAGGCCCTTTCCATCACAGACGCCGCAGCGGAGCGCGTGAAGGCGCTGATGTCGAAGGCGACCGACGATTACATCGGCCTGCGTATCGGCGTGAAGGCGCGCGGCTGCTCGGGCCTCAGCTACGACGTGCAGTACGCCAAGGAACGGATGAAGTTCGACGAGGTGGTGGAGGACAAGGGCGTCACCATCCTGATCGACCCCGCCGCCGTCATGTTCCTGCTCGGCAGCGAGATGGATTACGTGGACGACAAGTTCCAGACCGGCTTCGTCTTCAAGAATCCGAACGAAAAGGGCCGCTGCGGCTGCGGCGAGAGCTTCCACGTTTGAGCCGTTCACGTGCAAGCCGCTGAAATACTCACAAACGGTTGCGTGCGGCACGCTGACGCACAACGAAAGTGCGCAATTTTTTTGACTGACGCCGAACCTCCCCTTAGCCTGCGTGGGTAACACCACGCAAGGTTGGGGGATGGATTATGGCAAGCGGCGTCACTTGGCCCTGGGCTTCCGCCACACAATCCGCCTCAAAATCCGAGGCAACCGCGGTTTTCAAACCCGTTGCGGCGAAGCCCAGCGCAAAGCCAGTCATGGAGTCCCTCGCGCGGCTGAACGCCTCCAGCGGACCCGAGGATTCCGTCAAGGTCAGCAAGCTTGCCAAGGCGCTGAACGGAATGGCCGCAAAGGCCTACGAGCACCTCGACAAGGACTCCCGCACCCAATTGAACTCTCTGGTCGAAAGCGGCCGCGTGTCCGCCGAAGACGCGGTGAAGGGCCTGCGATTCATGGCGAAGAACGCGCTGTTCAGCCGCTTCATGCGCGATGCCGCCAGCACGCCGGAAGAGGAGGAAGCGGGGCGACAGATGCGGGCCATGTCGGATGCCTTCACAGCCGCGGCACAGCGCACGAACACTCCGGCCATGGCGGCGCGTCTTGCCATGGGCAAACTCAACGAGGAACACCAGTCCGGCACCCTGTCGGAAGAGGATTACAAAAAACAATACGCCGAAGCCTTCAAGGATTTCGCCGAGAAATCCAGACAGGAGATGGCGCAATATCCCAATATGGATAAATACGGCGATCTTCTGAATTCGGTGTTCAGCAGCAAAGCGAAGCGCTTCGCCGACATCGACTTCGGCGACGACGATCACGAAAATTCGTCCAAGGAATACAAGATTGCGTCCAAGGGGGAATTGGACGCCGCCGAACGTCTTTACAAGGCCGGCTTCATGATTCAGTCCAACGCCATGCAACGCTTCGCGGAGGATTACGACATCCCGGGCTTGGGAAAAGGTGTCATGCCGGCGTGGAAGGAACTGAAGCCCATTTCGGTGTCATAACGCGACATCATCACACGGAAAGCTCGTTCTTGCTGTGTTTTCATCGGCACGCTATGCTGGCGCCGTCTTCAGCCGAACTGCGTCTGATTTCCTCTTCGGACCTCGGCCGGACGCCATGCGCAGCCGGATCACCGACGCATGAACCAATGCAACGTTTCCGAAAAAACGTTGCATGATGTTGCAAGTCTTGCCTCCTGCGCATAACGCCGATCTCGACGCCCATGCAGCGCCGCACAACGGCTGCGCTCGGCTGATCGCGGCACGACGTTGAAAGACAATAGAAAAAACGCCCATCAAGCCATTGTGCAGGATGATTCCTCTGCACAACCTGCACAACGGCGCCCAACGGACGGATGCATAAAACGCATGGCGATGGGAGAGAATGGTCCAACGGGCACGGCGTGGCCACAGGGCTGCCGGAGTCCATAAGGCCCGGAGTGCGGCAGCCGGCCCTGTCCAACGGCGTCCTCCATCCCCACTCTCTCCATGCTAGAGTTCGTCCCAGCGACGCCGACACGGCCAAACAAGGTTAGAGAAAAGCCATCATGGACAAAGGCACGCCCAAGGCCATTCGCCTGCAGGACTATCGCCCGCCCGCGCACCTGATCGACACGGTCGACCTGACCTTCGACCTCGGGGAGGATGTCACCACGGTGCGTGCGCGGCTCGGGATGCGCCGCAATCCAGCCCGCGACGACGCGGCGACGAAGCCGCTGACTCTGGATGGGCAGAGGCTGGACCTCGTGTCAGTGGCGCTGAATGGCAAGCCGCTGACCGATGGCGACTACACGGTGACGCCCGACCACCTGACCGTCCACAGCGTGCCGGACTCCTTCACGCTGGAAACCGTCGTCCGCATCAAGCCGCAGGAGAACACGGCGCTGGAGGGGCTGTACAAGTCCTCCGGCAACTTCTGCACCCAGTGCGAGGCGGAAGGCTTCCGCAAGATCACCTACTTCGCCGACCGTCCGGACGTGATGGCGCGCTACACCACGACGATCACCGCGGACAAGGCCCGCTATCCGGTGCTGCTGTCCAACGGCAACCTCGTGGAATCCGGCGACCTGCCCGACGGACGTCACCGCGCGGTGTGGGAGGACCCCTTCCCCAAGCCCTGCTATCTGTTCGCGCTCGTCGCCGGCAACCTGCGGCACCAGGAGGATCACTTCCGCACCGCGTCCGGCCGCGACGTGACCCTGCGCATCTATGTGGAGCCGGGGAACGAGGACAAGGTCGACCACGCCATGCGCTCGCTCATCAAGTCGATGCGCTGGGACGAGGAGGTGTACGGGCTGGAATACGACCTGGACATCTTCAACATCGTCGCCGTGGGCGACTTCAACATGGGGGCGATGGAGAACAAGTCCCTCAACGTCTTCAACACCAAATACATCCTGGCGAAGCCGGAGACCGCCACCGACCAGGATTTCCTGGGCATCGAGGCCGTGGTGGCGCACGAGTATTTCCACAACTGGACCGGCAACCGCGTCACCTGCCGCGACTGGTTCCAGCTGTCGCTGAAGGAAGGGCTGACCGTCTTCCGCGACCAGGAATTTTCCAGCGACATGAACTCCCGCGCAGTGAAGCGCATCGCCGACGTGCAGCGCCTGCGCACCGTGCAGTTCCCGGAGGATTCCGGCGCCATGGCGCACCCCGTGCGCCCGGACAGCTATGTGGAGATCAACAACTTCTACACCCCCACGGTCTACGACAAGGGGGCGGAAGTCATCCGCATGATCCACACGCTGCTGGGACCGCAGGACTTCCGCAATGGCATGGATCTGTACTTCGAACGCCACGACGGGCAGGCGGTGACCTGCGACGACTTCGTGGCCGCGATGGCCGACGCCAGCGGCGTGGACCTGTCGCAGTTCAAGCTCTGGTACCGGCAGGCCGGCACGCCGGAACTGGACGTGACCGGCGTCTATGACGCGGCGGCCGGGATCTACCGCCTGACCGTCCGGCAGATCGTGCCGCCCACACCCGGCCAGCCGGATAAGCAACCGATGCACATCCCGCTCGTCATGGGCCTGCTTGGTCCCGACGGGGCGGATCTGCCGCTGACCCTCAAGGGTGAAGACACGCCGGCCGGCACCAGCCGCACGCTGCACGTCACGAAGGCCGAACAGACCTTCGAGTTCGTGAACGTCCCGGCCCGCCCGGTGCCGTCGCTGCTGCGCGGCTTCTCCGCGCCGGTGAAGCTGAAGGCGGATCTGTCGGACGCCGACCTGACGTTCCTGATGGCCAACGACAGCGACGCCTTCAACCGCTGGGAAGCCGGGCAGACGCTCGCCACGCGCCTGTTGCTGTCGCTGGTCGCCGACCAGCAGGCCGGCCGGCCGCTGGCCCTGCCGCAAAGCTTCATCGACGCCGTTGCCGCCGTGCTGAAGGATGCGGACCAGGATCCGGCCTTCGCCGCCCAGGCTCTGGTTCTGCCGACCGAGGCCTATCTCGGCACGCAGATGGAGGTGATCGACCCCGACGCCATCCACGCCGCCCGCGAGTTCACCCGGCGGCGCCTCGCGGAGGCTCTGCGCGCGGACTGGCTCGCCACCCATCGCCGCAACGCGGGCAACGAGCCCTTCTCCGTCGACGCCGCCGCCATCGGCCGGCGCGCGCTGAAGAACCTGTGCCTCGCCTACCTGATGGCGCTGGAGGACAAGGAGGCGCTGGGCCTCTGCCTCGGCCAGTACCATGGCGCGCAGGCGATGACGGACGTGATGGCGGCTCTCCAGTTCCTCAGCAACGCCAACGCGCCGGAACGCGACGACGCCATCGCCGGCTTCTACGAGCGCTGGAAGGGCGAGCCGCTGGTCGTGGACAAGTGGTTCGGCGTGCAGGCGACCTCCCACCGGCCCGACACGCTGGAGCGGGTGAGCAATCTGCTGTCCCACCCGGCCTTCGAGATCCGCAACCCGAATAAGGTCTATGCCCTGATCGGCGGATTCGCGGGCGGCAACCCCGTGCGGTTCCACGACGCGAGCGGCGCCGGCTACCGGTTCCTGGCGGATCAGGTTCTGCGCATCGATCCGATGAACCCGCAGGTGGCCGCGCGGCTGATGGGACCCTTCTCGCGCCTGCGCCGCTACGATGGCAAGCGCCGCGCGCTGATGCGCGCCGAACTGGAGCGAATCGTCGCCACGCCGGGCCTGTCGCCCGACGTCTTCGAGGTGGCCAGCAAGAGCCTGGACGCGGCGGGCTGACGCCCGAAACGAAACCGGGCCGGAGGGATCCCCCTCCGGCCCGGCGCATCGCGGTGGTGAACCGCGTATGACTTACTTCTGCTCGCTCAGGAAAGCGATCAGGTTGTCGACCTTTTCCGCGTCCTTCAGGCCGGCGAAGGCCATCGTGCCGCCCGGAACGACTTCCTTCGGAGCGGTGATGTAGGCCTTCAGGTTGTCCGGGGTCCAGGCGAGGCCGGCGGCGGCCTTCTCCTGCATCGGCTTGGAATACTTGAAGCCATCGACCGAGGCGGCCGGACGACCGACAACACCGAACAGCGACGGGCCGACCTTGTTCTTGCCCTGCTCAGCGGTGTGGCAGGCCATGCACTGCTTGAAAACGTCCTTGCCGGCGGCGGCGTCGGCGGCCATCGCGCTGCCGGCACCCATGGCGACGGCGGCGACCACAGCGGCGCCCAGGAGATGCTTCATCATTGGTTGGCTTCCCTTCCGAAGGTGGCCGGCGCACCGGGCCGGCAGTGATCGTGCGGCAGCATACACATTCTGGGGTTAAGGCCAACCCCCCAAGGTGTCGCGCCACGTCGATAAACACCAAATACGGGTTATTTCATCCAAGCCAACACGGCGATGAGAACGGCGACGGCGATCAGCGCCGCCCAGGGGATATAGAGACCGCTTCGGCCCCGTGCCCCCGGAAGCGGCAACGGCAGTTCCGGCGGAACCTCGATGGCCGGGGTTACCCTCGGCGCCACCGGCTCAGCCGCCACGGCGGCGGATTCGGCCGTTGGCGCCGTTGCGGCGGCGCCTGCAGACTGCGGCGGCAGTTCCTCAGAAGCCGAGGCGCCGGGTGCAGCCGATTCCGCCGGCGCGGGCTCCGGCCCGCCGACCACGGCGGTGAATCGGGTGAAGAACTCGTCCGCCATTTTGCGCGCGGTGGCGTCCACCAGGCGGGAGCCGATCTGCGCCAGCTTGCCGCCGACCTGGGCGTGCGCGGTGTAGTTCAGAACGGTGGCGTCGCCGTCCGGCTCAAGGGTCACCTTGGCGCTGCCCTTGCCGAATCCTGCGGCACCGCCCGAACCCTCGCCCGTGATGGTGTAGCCGTTGGGCGGATCGAGGTCGGACAGAGTCACCTTGCCGGAGAATTTGGCGCTGACCGGCCCGACCTTCGCCACCACCTTGGCCGTGAGTTCGGTGTCGGAGACCTTCTGCACCTCTTCGCAGCCGGGAATGCACTGGCGCAGAATGTCCGGGTCGTTCAGCGCCTTCCACACCGTTTCGCGCGCCGCCGCGATGCGTTGGCTGCCACTCATGTCCATTGCGTCGTCCCTCCAAACCCACGCCTGTCATTGAGGCCCGGTCCCGGCCGCCATCCGGCGTGCCTATGGCCAAGCCCGAGCCGGACGATACGGTAATGCCGCCGGCCGGGACAGTCCTCCATTCAGCGAATGGTCCTCACCGGGGGACCGGCGGAATGCAGTTCTGGACGATGGGCGTGCAGGACGACAGGTCGGCGCTGGCCGGGTAGGACACCTGCTCCACCACGCCGCCCGCGAGCACGAAGGTCGCCTCGCAGCCGGCGCCGCTGCTGGTGCCCAGCGGCAGGCCGAAGCCCAGGCCAACGCCCACGCCGCTGGAACTGCCGCCGAAACCGCCGATGCCCACGCTGGTGCCCGGTCCCGCGGTGACCGCCGGGTATTCGACGTAGGTGAAGAACTCTTTGCCGCCCGCCATCGCCTGCCGGGCCGGAACCCCGGCGCAGGCCAGCAGCCGTTCCTTCGGCATGCCCAACATTTCCACCTGGGCGCGTCGGGCCACCTGCGGGTCCGGTCCGGTTGCGCAGGAGGTCAGGAGCAAACCCGCCAATCCCAACCCCAGGACCGCAACCAAACGCCGAGCCGACATGTTGTCCATCCTCCGAGACGCGACTGTCCGTCAAGCACAACCCCGGCAGCGGCTTGCGGTTCCCGGCGAAAGGCGGCTAGCTAGGGCGGCCGATGCCGAACGGCAAAGGGCGGTTCGGACGTGGCAATTTGGATATGTATGTCGCTTTGCCGATTGCGACGGAAGGGGATCATGGTATGACAGACGACGGTATGGTTTCGACTAGCGACGGCATTCCGATGACCACGGTCTATCTCGCCCTCGGCAGCAACATCGGTGACCGGGCCGCAAATCTGGATGCAGCCCAGCGGCTTCTGGCGCCGCAGGTGCGCATCGACCGCGTCTCGCTCGTCTATGAGACGGCACCGATGTACGTCACCGACCAGCCCGCCTTCCTCAACATGGCGGTGCGCGGGCAGACCGCGCTCGGGCCATGGGAACTGCTGCGCTTCGTCAAGGGGATTGAGGCGGATCTGGGCCGCGGCGACGGTGGCCTGCGGTTCGGGCCGCGCCCCATCGACATCGACATCCTGCTCTATGGCGAGTTGGTCATGTACGCGCCGGAGCTGGAGATCCCCCACCCGCGCATCGCCGAGCGCGCCTTCGTCCTGTGCCCGCTGGCCGACATCGCGCGGGGGCTGCGCCACCCGGCGCTCGGCCGGACCATCGGCGACCTGCTGGACGCGGTTCCTGGCAAGGACACGGTTGTTCCCCTGCCCTCCACCCTGTCCGAAGCGGTGTAACGCCGCCAAAACCGCGCAAGACGGTGCGCCCGCGTGGTGGAAAACGCGGGCGTATGCGCTATAGTGCCTTCAGCGTAGCGACGACGCGACCGCCCGGCCAGCGGGCAAAGTTGAGGCCGCCGTCCGCCTGGAGACTTCCTTTTGCCCAATGACACCGCTTCCCGACGCGCCTGCGATGCTTCCGGCGCGGCAATGACCTACACCATCCTGCTGAGAGACTTCACCGCCACGGTCTCGGTCGCCGGCCGTCCAGGCCGTCCGCTGGCGCGCATAAACCTGGAACTGCAGGTCAGCCATCCCGGCCGCGGATTCCCGGACGACATCACCGCTGTCATGTCCTACGAGGATATTGTGGAGGATCTGCGCCGCCTGTGCGCGGAGGAAACGGTGCCCGGCCCGGACTATCTGGCCGACCGCACCGCGGGCCTGTGCCTTGCCCACCCGAAGGTACGGCGCGTCCGCGTGGACGTGGAACTTCCCTCGCTTCTTCCCGACACCGCCGGAGCCGGCGTGTCCATCACTCGGACCGGCCACGAAGAAGGATAATCCCCTCCTTATGGAGGGGCGATGGGTGTACTCCCGCTGAAGGCATAGGCATGGGGTGGGCGGTTCAGGCATTTAGGCTGAATCGACACGCACCATAAGCGCTAGTGACATAAAATTCCGCAATGCAGTATTATTGCGCAATTCTGTTCCTCGCGTATAATCACAAAGTCGGCGTCAGACCGGCCTATGACCAGGGAGGAAAACATGGACCATCAGAAGGATCCGACGCTGTCGGAAATCCTGGACGAGCCCATCGTCGTTGCCCTGATGAAGCGCGACGGCATCAGCCGTGAGTGCCTGCGCCAGCTCCTGGAAACAGTACGCCGCAACCTTCGCGCCCGCGAAGAGAGGATTGCCGCCTGAGACCGTCGAAGGCTCGGCATTCCCGGCGGATTCGCGCACGGACTCCTACTCAATCCAAAGGTCGGTGAGGGCCGGCTGGGCGTCATTCGCCCAGCACCTCGCGCACGGCGTCCATCACTTCGGCCGGGGTGAAGGGTTTGCGTAGCGTCTTCTGCGCGCCCAGCGCCTCGGCCACCGGAAGCACGTCCAGCGAGGCGCGCGCCCCGCCGCCGGAGATCGCGATGATCTTGATCGTGGGAAAGCTGCGGCGCAGCTCCATGATCGTCGCGAGCCCCTCTTGGTTGGGCATGAACATGTCCGTGATGACGAGATCGGCCGGATTGTCGCGGAAGGCGGCCACGCCCTCCACGCCATCCCGTGCGCCGGTGGCTGTATGGCCGCCGCGCGTCAGTGTGCGCAGCAGCATGGTGCGGACCATGTCGTCGTCGTCGATGATCAGCACATTCGCCATGTCGGCGCTCCTTCCCCGTTCTCGATCATGAATTCATTCGTCATGGCGCGGCGTCCTGGGCCGGCTTCTGCGACAGCCATTCGTCCACCAACTGCCCCGCCAGCGTCACGAACTGGTCGGGCACGATCGGCGCGCGCAGGATTCGCGTGACGCCCGCCGCCTCGATGGCGGCACCTTCCAGGTCGCTTTCCGGGGTGGCGCACACCAGGATCGGAATGCCCGGCGACGCCGCGGCGAAGGCCCGCGCGAGCGTCAGCAGGCGCCAGGTCTGCCCCTCCGGGCTCTGCTCCAGCACGACGAGATCGAACCGCTCCGGCGCGATGGTGAACAACGCCAGTCCGCGCCGACTGTTGGTGGAAGCGACGACCCGGAACCCCTGCAACCGCAGCAGCCGCCCGGCCATATCCAGCATCGTGCGCTCGTCGGCGACCAGCAGCACGCGGCCCCGCCCATGCTCCTCCGTGCGGTGCGCGTCGTCCGGATCGTGGCGCGGCAGATGGATGGAGAAGGATGTCCCCTGGCCCGGAGCGCTGACCACGTCGATCACCCCGCCATGGTCGGCGACGATGCCGTGCACGGCGGCCAATCCCAGCCCGGTTCCCTTGTCCACGGGCTTGGTCGTGAAGAAGGGCTCAAAGATGCGGTCGATCAGCGCGGCGTCCATGCCGCAGCCGGTATCGGTCACCGTCAGGCAGACATAGCGGCCGGGGTTCAGCCGCGCGCGGGCCAGTTCCTTCGGCGCGGTCAGGGTGACCGGAGCAAGGGTGACGGTGATCGTCCCCACCATCTCCCCTCCGCCCCGCAGATCGTCGCCGCCGATGGCGTCCGCCGCGTTCTTGCACAGGTTCACGACCACCTGGTGCATCTGGGTGGGTGCAACGAGGACGGGCATCTTGGCCTCGTCACAGGCGAAGCGCAACGCCACATCCAGCGGAATGGTCGGGTGGACGAGATGCAACGCCTCCTCCACCACCGCACGCAAATCCACCACCTCCCGCCCGGCCTTTTCCTTGCGTGAGAAGGTCAGAAGCTGCTGCACCAGCCCCTTGGCCCGCTCGGCGGCCTTGGTCACCTGGGCGATGTCGTCGTGCGCCTCCGATCCGGCGGGCAGGCTGTCCAGCGCCAGATGGCTGTAGCCGAGGATGGCGGTCAGGATGTTGTTGAAGTCGTGCGCGACGCCGCCGGCCAGCACGCCAACCGCCTGCATCTTCTGCGCGCGGCGGATGTGCTCCTCCGCCTGCCGGCGCTCGGTGACGTCGTCGACGGAGCCGATGACGTTGGTGATCTGCCCGTCCGCATCCTTGACCGGTGCAAAGGTGACCGACGCCCAGAAGAAGGTACCGTCGGCACGCCGGGCCGGCAGTTCGCCCTGCCACGCATCCCCGCCGGACAGAACGCGCCACATGTCGCGAAACTGGTCGGAACCCGGCTCCGTGAAGCTGAGGGCGAAGGATTCCAGGTCATGAACGGCGGCAGGATCGTGCCCGGTCATGGCCGTGAAGCGCGGGTTGACGTAGGCGACCTTGCCCATCGCGTCGGTGATGACGACGGCCACCGGGCTCTGCGCCACGGCGAGCGACAGGGTGCGCAGCGTCTTCTCCGCCGCCCTCTGCTCGGTCACGTCGCGGGACACCGCGGCAAGCCCCAGCAAACGGCCGGACGGTCCGTACAGCGGCGTCTTGATCGTTTCCAGCAGAACCGGGCGTCCGTCCGGAAGTCGTACCTTCTCCTCGATGCGGCTCGGCCGGTGGGTGCGCAGCACCTCCCGGTCGTCCTCGCGGAAGGCGATGGCCTGGGAATGGGGGACGAGATCGAAGTCGGTGCACCCGACGATGCCCTCCTCCGTCATGCCGATGAAGTCGGCGAAGGCGCGGTTGCAGCCGAGATAGACGCTGTTCAGGTCCTTGAAGAAGATCAGATCGGGCGTGGAGTCGAGCGTCGCCCGCAGAAGCGCCCGCTCCGCGCAGGGCAGCGGCTCCCCCGGCGGGTGCGGCGCCCCGCAACCTGGCGGGGCCGTCACCTCGAAGGCATGGCTGACGCAGCGCGTCGTGCCGTCCGGCTGGCGGTGGAGGATGGTGACGGTCTGCCACCACGCGCTCCGCCCCCCCGGACCCACCACGCGGTGGTCGGCGTGCCGAACACGGTCGCAGCCGCAGTCCCGCGCCCCGGCGATTTCGCCGATGAAGCGCTCCCGGTCAAGCGGATGGAGGATGTCGCGAATCGACAGGCCGGAATCGCGGCTCGCAAATGAAGCAATCGCGGGCGACAGGGCATCGACCGGATGGCCGGGCGCGTCGCGCCACTGGATGACCAGCAGCGCTTCGTCCGACACCGGAAGGATCGCGTCTGCCGCCACCCGCTGTTCGCTCCGCGCCGATGAAGATGCGCGGCGAGTCTATCCGCACTCGAATGGCTTGGGGTGGGCGGATTGTCGCAGGGATGGGCGCGCTACCGGACCGATACCACGCGGAAGGGACGCTGGACGCCGTCGTGCTCGGTGATGGAGATGTATTCGCCTTCCACCAGCGTGTGGCGGTCGAAGCGGAAGATCGGTTCGTCGTCGTCCGCGTCATCTTCGTCGTAGTCGAACAGCCACGTCTTGCCCCTGTGGACGAGGCGGCCATCCTGGTCGTCCTCCCCACGCCAGAATCGGTGGACGGTGCAGGCGGTCTTGTGGGTCCGCCATTCCTCGGCGTCCAGATGGCCGTCGGCGGTCAGAGGGGCGATGAACTCGTAACCATGCTCGGTGCTGCCCTCCGGGTGATCGGAGGTGCGGGCCAGTTCCAGGCGGATTTTCTTGAGTGGCACGGGCGTTCGTCCTCTTGCAGAAACGGGGAGCGCGTGATCCGCGCCCCCCGCGTTTCCTCCCCTTAACTGTCCGGAGGTCCGGTTGTTCCTCCGGCCATCCCATTCTTCTGTTTGATTTTTATTGTTCTGTTTCGTCCGTCCCCCGGCGTCTCCCGACAGGCCTCACAACGCGGTGTGGTGAGCAACGAAGCCATCCAAAACCATCGTCAGGCGGTTGGCGTGGACCGACTGGCCGTGGCTGCGGGCCCGTTCGATGTCGTCGCGGATGATGCGGGCGATCCGCCGCGTTCCTTCGGTGGTGTGGACCAGGCAGCAGCCCAACTCCACAGCCACCATTTCCGGCAGGTGCTCATGTTCCGCGATGGCGTCGATCTCGTCTTCGGTCAGATCGCTGAGCGCGATGCAATCGTCGATCGTCAACATGGCGCGTTCCCTTCCCTGTGCCGGCCGCCGGGGAGCGAGTCCGCGGCGGCCTTGTGGTTGTTCACCACCGGCGTGGAGGGCGCCCAGTGAAAAAGGCAGCGCCGCGCGTCGGATTACGGTGCCCGTTCCGACGATCTGGCCCCAACCGATCAATGAGCCATCAGAACGGGCAACCCGGCGTGGTTCAGCACATAGCGTGTCACGCCGCCCAGGATCATTTCCCGCATCCGGCTGTGCCCGTAGCCCCCCATGACGAGGAGGTCCGAACCCAGTTCCGTGGCCTTGTTGATGATGGTCTGGCCGACGGGTTCCGATCCCGGCTTCAATATAGTTAACTGAACGTTAACCCCGTGCCAAGCCAGATAATCGGTGATGCGACGACCTGCCGCAGCCTCGGTGACGGACGTCTCGGCGGTCAGCACATGCACCGTATCGGCGCTCTGGACGAAAGGCATCGCCCCGGCCAGCGCGCGCGCGGATTCGGGGCTGCCGTTCCAGGCGACGGCGATGGTGCGGCCGATCTCCTCCGGCAGGTTGCCGGGCACCAGCAGCAGCGGCCGGGCAGCACCCAGCAGCGCGGTTTCGACCGTGGCGTAGGCCTGGGAGTCGCGGTCCAGCGTCACATGGGCGAAGACCAGCAGGTCGCTCAGGCGGCCTTCCTGCGGCACCACATCCTCCACCCGCCCGATCACCTCGCGCCAGCGGGCGGACGGGCCTTCGATGGCGGAGGGAACGTCGCGCAGGTCCACCTGCGCATCCTGCACCACCGCTTCGAACGTGCGGCGGGCGGTCTTCAAGTGGGTGTTCGCTTCGCCCTCCGCGGCGCGCATGATTTCTTCCACCATGGCGCCGGACATGCCCTCGCCCAGCATCGGGACGGCGTCGCGCGGGTCCAGTTTAACGAACAGCGCGTCGACATGGGCATCGAAACTGCGCGCCACCTGCATGGCGGCATTCAGCGCCACCGGGTCGCTGTCGGTGCCGGCCAGCGGCACGAGAATCGTCTTGAGTGACATGATCTCCCCCCGGGCCGATTCCGCCGGCCCTTATGGACGGTGGTTGAGTGCACCGCTTCCAGCGCAGCACCCCGTTCGCGACACGAGCGAAACTCGAGGGTGCACCGATCATTGTATCGCATGCAGCGGCGGTGCGCCCGTTCCACCTGGAATTACGCCAGTCTTTCCAGCATGGCCGCAAGCGTTTCCCCCGCATCCCTGCCCGCGTCCACGCGCAACCAATCGAGCGAGCCGACGTCGTAGGATTCCTGGCGTTTCGCCACATCAGCGGTGGCGTCGGAGGCATCGCTGCGGCGAGATGTCACACGCGCAATGCGCGTGCCCAACGGCGCCTCCAGCCACAGCCCATCGAATCGCACGCCCGTGTCGCACGCAACAGCGGCGATCGCGGCGCGTTCCTCGGGCCGGGCATGGACGGCGTCCACGACCACCGCGTTCCCGGCCTTCAGAATCGCCCGCGCCTGCTCCACCATGTGAGCGTAGATCCGCGCCGTCACCGACTGGTCGTAGGCCTCCGGCGGAAGACGCTCCGTCTCCGCCACGCCGAACAACCGTTTCCGCATCACGTCGGAGCGCAGCACCATCGCCCCCGGTGCGGGCCCAAGCATGGGGGCGAGCCCGCGCGCCAGCAACGACTTGCCCGTGCCGGACAGCCCGCCGATGGCCACCAGCCGCGCGGGCGGCGGCTCCAACGCCGCGATGGCTTGGTCCAGATACGCGACGGCTTCGCGCTCCAGCCGAGCGGTCTCGGCGGGGTCCTTCTGGAAGGCGGATGTCGCTGCCGCGATCTTGGCCCGGATCGCGGCCCGCGCGGACAGGAACAGAGGCAGCAGCGCAAGCCCGCCAATATCCCCGGTCTCTTCGGTCCAGCGGTTCAGCACGGTGTTGCCGAAGGGCCGCAGCCCGCGCCGCTCCAGGTCCATCAGCAGAAAGGCGAGGTCGTAGACGACGTCGATCACGGCGAAGGACTCGTCGAACTCGATGCCGTCGAACAGGGTCGGTTTGCCGTCCAGCAGGACGATGTTGCGCAGGTGGAGGTCGCCGTGGCAGTGCCGGACGAAGCCCCCTTTCCGCCGTTCCTCCATCAGGGGCGCCAACCGCTCCAACGCCTTCGCCGACAAGTCGGCCAGCCGTTCCACCCGTTCCGGTGCGAACAGGGCTGGGCGCTCGCGCAGTTCAGCGACGCTGCCGTTCACGACGGCCCGCATGGCGGCCGCTCCGCCGCCCGTGGGACGCGGCTCCGCCGCCTTGTGGAAGGCCGCCACGACGTCGGCGAGTGCACGCATTAGAACGTCGGACAGAGCGCCGCGCTCCGCCATCCGGTCGAACAGGGCGTCGGTCGGGAACCGCCGCATTTCCACGACCCAATCCAGCACAGCGCCCTCACCGCCCAGCGCCAGTCCGCCGCCGGGGCGACGCACCACTGGCGTCACGTCCAGATATAGAGTCGGCGCGGTGCGCCGGTTCAGCGCCACTTCCGCCTCACAGGCGGCACGCCGTTTTTCGACCGTGGAGTAGTCGAGGTACGGATAGCGCACCGCGCGCTTCAGCTTGTAGGTCCGCGCGCCGGCCAGGAAGACCAGCGCCGCGTGCGTTTCCACGCGCTCCACCGTCACCCCGCCATGACTGCGCGGGTCGCCGAGGAAGGCTGCAACCTCGTGCTGCACAGTTTCGGGAGCGCTTTGCTGCATGGCAGCATGGTAGCACATCCGCGGCACCGGTGCGCCCTGCCAATCCGATCTCCCTTTCGATCCGCCGGTCGGGGTATGCCCTCTCCTAAGAGGGATGGGCGAGCGGGACGGGGCATCCGCTATTGACGTCGGGCCATCGCGTCACGACATCAGGAAGGTAGCACGAAGACCGATTTGCGAACGTGCTACGGGTGCCCGCAATGACACAACCGTGACAAGGTCTTGTGTTGTAGACTCGGGATGTTACAGCCGGACGGTCGAACGATCGGGAGTGTGCCGCCGTGGGCCGCAGTTCCTGGTGCATCGGGGTGATGGTGGTGGCCGCGGGTCTCGCTCTCGCCGCTCCGGCGCGCGCACAGGATGCCGCGACGGGCAGCGACCGGATCGGCAACTGGAAGATCGGCGGGCTCGCCTACAGTCTGGGCGACGTGCCTGAAACTACGGTTTCGGACCTGCACAACAAGGTGCGCATCGGATCGTCCCTGTTGCCCAAACTGGAAGGTTATGCGGAGGTGCGCCCGTGGGTGTCGCTCAGCCCGCCCACGGTGGACGGCAACCTGCACGGCCTTGGCGGCATCCTGATCGACGTTCCGCTCGGCTCCTTCGTCTTCACTCCCAGCGTCGGCGCCGGCTCCCTGCCGCGGGCGACGCGCACGGCGCGCGAACCGGGTTCCACGATGGAATTCCGCTCGCAACTCGAACTGGGTTACGAGTTCGAAAACAAGTCGCGCTTCAGCCTGGGCTACAGCCGCATCGACTCCACCGGCTCCCCATCCGACGGCGGCTCCACGGCCAACAACGTCTTCGGCCTTTACTATCGCCTGCCCTTCGGCGCCCTGGCCGGACAGTGACCTCGCCCACGAGGGATTTTGCACCGCAATACAAACGACGTCGAATCGTCATGGACGCCATTTGTCGCAATGGCTGCACAAGATGCCTGCAAGTTCTTGTCTTAACGCTATGTTAACAATGGCCGGTTCTATTGGCTTCGGGACTACAGCCGGGGAGCCGACCATGGCCAAGCGCAAGACCTCCACCGCAAAGACCGCCACCGCCGCGTCCATCCAGTCGCCCGAAACTGCGGAGGCGATCGCCACCGACACCGGTGCCGAGATCGTTCTGCGGACCAACTTCTCGATGATCGAGCAGGACGCGGTCGCGCTGCTGCACGCCGCCAGCCTGCTGGTCGAGGCCGACACGCCGGAAAAAGCCAACATCGCGCTGGACCACAACCTGCGCCTCTGGGTCGCCATCAAGACCGTGCTGCAGAACGAGGAAAACACCCTCGACCCGGACGTGAAGGCGAACCTGCGCAATCTGGCGCAGTATGTCTCTACCACCACCATGGAGGCGACGACCGGCTCCATCGAAGCGCGCAGGCTGGTGTCGCTGTCGCGCATCAACATGCACATCGCCGAGGGGCTGCTCGCCGGCCACAAGAGCCGCATGATCCAGGAGCGCGCCTATGACATCTGGGAGCGCGAGGGCCGCCCGGACGGCCGCGAAATGGATCACTGGTTGCGCGCCGAAGCCGAAATCGCCGAGATGTTGAAGCAGCGCTGATCGCCTCACGGCGCCAACCATCTTTCCAATAAGGAAAGCCGGACTTCCGCAATCCGGCCATTCCGCCAGAACATGCCCGCCCGCGTTGCGACACCGTGACGCGGGCGGTTCCGCTTTGGTAGAATCGCCATGTGACCGCTCCTCCGCTCTCCCCCGCCCGACCGCACATCCGCGTGGACAACACGCCCCTCGGCATCGTGATGATGCTGGGGTCGGTGTTCCTGTTCTCCATGATGAACGTGCTGGTCAAGTTGCTCACCGAAACCTACCCGGTGGCGGAGGTGACCTTCTTCCGCAACGCCTGCGCGCTGATCCCAGTTGGCATTGCGATTGCGGTGCAGGTACAGGGCGGGTGGCGGGCCAGCCTGCGCACGGACCGGCCCTGGGGCCATGTCTGGCGCTCGGTCATCGGGCTGACCACGATGACATTGGTCTTCTGGTCGTACCACCTGATGCCGCTGGGCGACGCGGTGGCGCTGAACTTTTCGGCCCCGCTGTTCCTGACCGCAATGTCCGTCCCCTTCCTGGGCGAGAAGGTGGGCATTCACCGCTGGAGCGCGGTGCTCGTCGGCTTCATCGGCGTGCTGATCATTGTGCGACCCAGCGGCGATATGCTGCTGCAGCTGAGCGCGCTGGTCGGCCTGGGCGCGGCCTTCACCCAATCCTTCGCGATGATCGCCATCCGGCAGCTCAGCAAGACCGAACCGCCCAACACCATCGTCCTCTACTTCACGATCATCACCACGCTGCTGATGGCGCTGACGCTGCCGTTCGTCTGGGTAACGCCGCACACCTTGACCGACATGGGGATGCTGCTGGCGACCGGCCTGCTGGGCGGTGGGGCGCAGTTGCTGCTGACGCACGCCTATTCGCTAGCCCCGGCCGCGGTGGTCGCCCCCTTCAACTACGCGTCGTTGCTGTGGGCCGTGCTGTTCGGCTGGCTGCTGTGGAACGAGATCCCCTCTGTCAACATGGCGGTCGGCGCCTCCGTCGTGGCGGCGAGCGGCCTCTACATCCTCCACCGCGAGACGCGGAAGCGCCGCCCCCTGGCGCCCCCGTCACAGAGCGGCGGGGACTGATCCGGCGCTTGCGGAGTCGCTGCGGGTGGACAGGCCGGCGCGGATCCGGCAGAAACGCGCCATGCCACGCCTTTCCTTCCATGCGGCCTCGGCAAAGGACGCGAACCGCCGCCTTGGTGCCATCGACATCGCGCGCGGCGTCGCCCTGCTCGCGATGGTCGTTTACCACGCCTCCTGGGACCTGACCTTCCTGGGTCTGGCGCGCTTCGACTTGCTGTCTGATCCGTTGTGGCTGGCCGCGCGGACACTGATCCTGGGCAGCTTTCTGCTTCTGGTCGGCATCAGCCTCGTGCTGTCGGCCGAACGCGGCCTCGACCGGCGGCGCTTCGCGCGCCGCTTGCTGACGCTGGTGCTGGCCGCCGCGGCGGTGTCCGCCGTGTCCTACGCCATGTTCCCGGAAAGCCCGATTTTCTTCGGCGTGCTGCACCACATCGCGGTGGCCAGCGTGCTTGGGCTCGCTTTCCTGCGCATGCCCTGGCCGGTCCTGCTGGGGTTGGGGGCGGCGGTGATCCTCGTGGGCAAGACCGTCGCGCTGCCACAGTTCGATGCGCCATGGCTGCGCTGGATCGGGCTGATGACGTTCGAGCCGGAGTCGAACGACTATGTCCCTCTGTTTCCCTGGTTCGGAGCCGTGCTGTTCGGCATCGCGCTCGGCCGCCTCTGGCGCCCGCAGGAGGTGGGAGTACCACGCAACGCGCTGGGCCGCGGATTTGCCTGGGCCGGGCGGCACAGCCTGCCCATCTACCTGATCCACCAGCCGCTGCTGTTCGGCGCACTGTCGTTGGCCGCCATGGGGATCGGGGTCGACCCGCCGGACGTGCGGAACTTCCTGGATTCCTGCACCGAGAGCTGCGCGAGCAGCGGTGGGGAGGCTGGGCAGTGCACCGCCCGCTGCCGCTGCGTGACCGGCGACCTCGAACGCGCCGGCCTGTGGAACGGTTTCATCAACGACCGGCTGACGAACAGGGAGATGTCGTCCGTGAACGACATCCTCCAGCGATGCAGCGAGCCCAGATAGCTCAAGCCCGGCGACGCCCCACCGTGTCGGCGACGTAGGCGTCCCGCTCTCCCATCGGCTTCTCGCCACGGCCATTCTGCTCCGTGGTGTCGCGGGCGGTCTGGTGTTCGATCTCCGCGTTCAGCTCGGCGCCCATCAGGATCACGTAGGACGTCAGGTTGAACCACAGCAACAGAACCACACCGGCCCCGACGGACCCGTAGGTCTGGTTGTAGCTGCCGAAATTGGAGACGTAGATCGAGAAGCCGACCGACGCCAGGATCCACACGAGCGTCGCAAACGCCGACCCCCAGGTCACCCACCGCCACTTCGGTTGGCGACGATCGGGGCCGTATCGGTACAGCACCGCCAGCACGATCACGATCGCACCGGCCAGGATGGGCCAGCGCGCCAGACTTGCGATCCAGCCAATGGGGGTGTTGTTCAACCCCAGAAGGTTGATGGCGGCCGGGACGGCAACGATCAGAGCCAGCGTCAGGATCAGGAACAGCAGCCCGGCGATGGTCAACCCCAGTGAGATGAGGGCCAGTCGGATGAAGCTGCGCCGCTCCTCCTCCCCATAGGCGATGTTCAACGCCGTGAGCAGGGAACTGACCCCGCGCGACGCGCTCCATAGCGTCAGCAGGAACCCGAAAACCACGCCGAACCCCAGCCCCTGCCGCGGGGCCGACGCGACGCTGTGCGCCTGATCGGCAAGCACGGTCAGTGCCTCTTGCGGCAGCAGGCCGGAAAGCTGGTTGACCTGCTGGTCCACCCCGGCCGGATCGAAGGCAAGCCCGTAAATCGACACCAGCGCCGCTATCGACGGAAAAATGGCGAACAGGGCGTAATAGGCCACGCCCGCCGCGACGATGGAGATGTTGTCCTTGCTCTGTTCCTCCCACGTCCGCCAGAGAATGTCCTTCCATCCCCGTGCGGGGATGTCGGACGGCTTTTCGGCGCTGCGGCCCTGGCCGTCCATCTGGACGCGGGGGTATTTGTAGTGATGGCGTCGGCTCAACCCCAGCATGCCGGCGCCTCCTTCACGCGACCGCTTCGCGCAGTGCGCCGACGCGGTGGCGCACCGTTTCGATTTCGTGGAAATGGGCGCCGATGACCACGCGCAGGTCCTCTGGCAAATCCTCGTGCAGAGCGTCGCGGAACAGGGCCAGCGTCCCATCAACGCCGCGCTCCAGCCCGGACAGGACCGCGCCGCGCGATCGGGCACCGCCCAGTTCGGAGTGCAGGTCATGCCAGACCGGGTGCACCGGCTCGTCGGCACCGATGGCGCCGCCGCGGCGGCGCAGTTCGTCTTCCAGTGCCGCGGCGCTGCGGTCGAACTGAGCGGCGACTTGGGTCAGCCGAGGCGTCAGGCTGGGATCGTCGAGGATCAGGTCGGCCTGCCGGAAGTGCACCGCCCCCTGGTGGCAGGCGGTGACGAGGCCGGCCAGGAGGCTGCGGAGGTTCTGGTCGGACACGAAGCCGGCGGGGCTGCCGGGCGCTGTCTTCGCGACCTCCGGCGTGCGGGAGATGTTCCACGCCAGCCATGCAGCGCCGGCCGCGATCACCGCCAGCGGCCACGGGTTGGACCGGATGGCGCGGGCCACGCGCGACGGGTTGCCCTCGATCACGTCGCGCACCACCTCGATAGCGCCGCCGGACACCTGTCCGGGCGACAGGCGGAACTCGATCTCGTCCAGCACGGCGTCCATCCGGGACCGGATGGTGTGGATGTCCTGCTCGATCTCGTCCGGCCCGCGCCGGCCGCGCGCGGACGCGGAAGCAGGGGTGGCACCGGGGTCTACGCTGGGATCGGCCCTGGGTTCGATTCTGGGATCGGCCCTGGGATCGGCCTTTGGGGCGGTGCGGGCGCCGGTGCCCCCCGCACTGGCGCCAGCCGTGTTGACAGATGTGTCCGTGGCTCGGTTCATGCCGGCGACTCCCCTCTTGAAGCTGCCGCCAAGCAACACGTACGAAAGGCAGAAGGTTCCGGGAACGCCGGGCCGCCTCTCAACCCAGTTCCGGGCCAGTTCCGGCCGTCAGAGGGTGCCTGCGGCGACCATAATTTCCATGCTGCCGCGCCAGATCATCTCCAGCGCCACATAGCCGATTACCGCCAAGCCCACGTAGGCAATCCAGTGGTAGCGATTCAGCAACCGCGCGATGAAGCTCGCGGCGGCACCCATCAGACCGACCGACAGCAACAGGCCGAGCGCCAGGATGTAGGGATGTTCCCGCGCGGCCCCCGCCACCGCCAGCACATTGTCGAGCGACATGGACACGTCGGCGACAATCACCTCCCACACCGCGGTGCCAACGGCCTTGTCGCCGCCGACCACGGCGGTCACCGCGGCGTCGGCCCCCTCTTCCTCCGCCACCAGGGCGGCGGCCATGGCCTCCTCCCGCTGGCCGCGCAGCTCGCGAAACAGCTTCCAGCAGACCCACAGCAGCAGCAGGCCGCCGGCGAAAGTCAGGCCGATGATGGTCAGAAGGTGGGTGGTGATCAGCGCGAAGACGATTCGCAGAAGGACGGCGGCGGCAATGCCCCAGAAGATGACCTTCCCCCGCTTTTCCCGAGCGACGCCGGCTGCGGCCATCCCGACGACAATGGCGTTGTCGCCCGCCAGGACCAAGTCGATCAAAACCACCTGACCGAGGGCAGCCAGCTGCGGAAGGTACGTCTCTAGCACGGCGCGTCGTCCTCAATCCGGGCGTGTATCAGCCCTATTAACGTCCGGCACCCTGCGGCGCAAGACTGATTGGCCGAACGGCTGTGCTGCGCAATATCGGCCATGGGTGCCGCCGCCGCTCCCTCCTAAGGGTGAGCCGGTGCCATGTTGCACAGCTGACGGTTTCCTGTAGGAATGGAAGCGCAAACAAGAAACCTGTGCGGACAACAATGAAAATCGGCCTTGTTCGTCATTTCGAAGTCACCCTCGGAATCCCGAACCGGCAATGGATGACTCCGGAGCAAATTGCCCAGTGGATGAACGACTACGACGTTGCGGACATCCGGCTGGGCAGCGTCGATCTGGGCGACATCCGCTGGACGCGTTGCATCTCCAGCGATTCCCCGCGCGCGCTGAAGACCGCCCAGGCCATCTTTCCGGGACCGATCGAGCCGACCCCCATGCTGCGCGAGCCGGCGTTGAGACCGATTGCCCGGGCAAACATCCGGATGCCCTTCCCTTTCTGGAAGATGATGCTGCGGATCGCCTGGATGACGTCGCACCGGTCGCAGCGCGACGTGAAGACGGCTTTCCTTCAGAACGTGAAGACCTTCGCCTATGACGTCCTGCCGCAGTGCGGCGAGAACACGCTGGTCGTCGGCCACGCGGGCTTCATGTTCTTCCTGCGCAAGGAACTGCTGCGCCAAGGTTTCCGGGGACCGAAGTTCTCGGTGCCGGAGAACGGCAAGCTGTATGTTTTTGAAAAGACGGGCTGAAGCCGCTCAGGCGGCGTCGACCTGCATCAGGTCGCCGAGCTTGGCGAGCAGATAGTCCAGATCCTCCGCGGCCAGATCCTCGTACTGGGTGAGGATGCGCTCGATCACCCGGCGGCGGTGCCGTTCGATGTCGTGCGCCTCGCCGTCGTACGGGGTTTCCTTCAACACGTCGAGCGCGATGCGGCAGGCTGGCATCAGCGCGGGCGGCAGCTTTGCCTTGTCGTAGATCGATTTCAGCCCCAGCCGGCCGGCATCGTGGATCAGCAGGCGCGCGTTGGTCAGCGGCACGTTGGCGAGGTGCGACATGGCCGTCTCGAAGAAGGCGACGTCACCCACGCACAGCGCCCGCACCAGCAGCGACGGGGTCAGGCGACCCGTGCGCGACAGCTGCGCAACCAGCCGCTCCAACGCGCCCTCGTCACTGCCGCCGGTGAACAGGGAAACTGTGGCGCGTTCCCGGCTTTGCAGAATCAGGTCGGCGGCGACCTGGGGCGGCAGTTCGTGATTGGTCACCAGATGCTGCCGCAGTTTTTCGGACACGACGGCAACCAGCCGCTCGGCGATGGTGATCGGCAGCTTGGAACGCTGGACCAGCGGCTCCTGCACCGCTTCGCTGCCGCTGAAGCGGTCGAGCACGCGGCTGAGGCTCCGTTCGCCCAGTTCCGCCCCATCGTTGGCGACCAGGGCCGCAACGGCCCCTTCGGACGCGGATTCGATCAGAGCGTCGGCGACGCTCGCCGACACGGCCGGGCGCTGGGCGATGGCGGTGTGCTTGGCGTCCGTGCCGGTGCGCACGACCTCCACAAGGTCGGCGTCGGTCAGCACGGTGGACACGCTGAGCACCGGAATCGCCACCGCTTCCACGTCGCGGGCAAGCATCAACGCCACGTCACGCGGCAGCGACGGGCTGGCCTTCAGATTTTCGGATAGGGACTGGCGCACGCGCACGACGGCGTCGCGCGCCATGAAGCGGATGATGTCCTCGGCCAGCTTCCGCTCGCTGTCCGACAACGCGGAGCCTGCGAACTGCTGGGCAACCTTGACGGCCAACTCGGCCCGGCTGTTCGGGGACGGGTCCGACAGCAGCCGGGCGACGTCGTCCTTCGTCAGATGTTCGGTGCTCAGCTGGTCGGTCATGGGTCCCTGACCCTTCCTGCCCCGGCGCGTTCCCCGTTGATCCGTGGAACGGAATCATTCAGGACATCATCCGACCAAAGCGTTGAGCCTTTCTTAACGCAAATGCCCACTACGGGGACACCGCCCCCGTAGCCTCGTTCAGGGCCGACCGGCGCCTCCGAGCGTTGCGCAGGGCCAGTTCCACCGCCGCGATCTGCCCCTCGACAGAGATGATGATTTGCGAGGCGACCTCCAGCTTGCGGTCCTCAAAGACGTAACTGTCAGGATGGCGGGCCGCCCAATGGCTGATCGTCTCGTCGCGCTCGCGCAGCAACGCGCGGATTTGCGGGCGGAACAGGCGCATCAGGGCGGTGATCCACCGGTTGGCCGGCCAGGACGGCCGGGCATGGTCCACCACGAAGCTGTCGAGCATGCGCATCACGTCGGCGGCGGCGTACCAGGTCTCGCCCGTGACCCAGCGGTTGGTGGTGAACAGCCGCACCGGCTGCCCCGCCACGTCCATCGCGATCCCGACGAGGTGGGACAACGCGTCGTTGGGGTTCTCCGGCTCCTCGTAATCCTCCAGCAGCACCGGCGCCATGCCCGGCGGCATGCCGAGCGGTCGCAGGAAGGTGTGGAAGTGCCCGTGCTCGCCGTCCGGCCGTTCCTCCTCCGGGTGGCAGTGATAATAGTATTGGGCGTGAAATTCAGAGTCGTAGACATCGCCCGGCGGATAGTGGCGCCATTCGTACAGCGTGCCATGGCCGCGCAAAAGCTCGCCGATCACCGTATCGCCGGTCTTGGCCAGGACACGCTGGCAGGTTCTCACCTCGCGTGCGGCCTCGGCCATCTCTTCGAGTTCCTCGCGGGAAAGCTCCGAAAGCTCGATCATCGGACGTTCCGCTCTGCGATCCCGTACCCTCGTCTCCACTCCATTACGTATGAGGATTCGTATGCTTAGCAAGCGATTTTCTCAGCGGGCCATTTTCAGCGGGGCCGGCCTCCGCCCGCGCGGTGGACGGCGGTTCCGTTCAGCAACGTCCAGCGCACCAGTTCTGCGGCCACCGCCCCCATTGCCTCGTTGAAGGCATCGACAACGGCGGTGAAATCCCGGCCGCGCACGGGTACGAAGGCCTCGAAGGTTTCCCCGGCCTCGATGGTCCGCCGCGGAGTGCCGACCAGCTTGGCGGCAAGGCGGATGTGCACGCGCTCCGGAAACGGCGCTTCGGGCGTGGCGTATTCGGCTTGGAAATCGCGCAAGTCGGTCTTCAGCACGAAGTCGGAACGCAGCCCCACCGTGTCCCGTCCCACCGACACGATCCGCCCGCTGTCCTCGAACGACTGCACCAACAGTCCCTGGATCATGTTGGGCGCGCGGTCGGCCCAGGACACGCCGGCGAAATAGTCGATGGAGGTGGATGAACGCGCGACCGCGATGCGCGGCGTGTCGATGGCGGCGTTCGCCACGGGCGTCTCCACCAGCAATTGCCAGTCGGCGCGCGGCAGGGCCGGATCGACGAGAGCATGCGGAGTCAGCGTGTAGAGGCTGGGGGCGGTCGGGTTCAGGGCCGCGCAGGCGGTCAGGCCGACCGGCGCTGCCAGCAGCAGCGCCGCCAGGGCAAGCCGCACCGTCCGGGTTGCGTTCATCCACCGACCGATCATCGTCCGCGCACCTCCACCCCCTGCCGGGTCCCGCCGAACAGGAAGTTCGACGGATCATTCTCCAGCCGCGTGACGACGCGGGACAGCTGCCCCGACAGGTCACGCAACTGGGTGATCAACAGCGTCAATTCATACAGCCCGCTGCCCGTGAAGTCGCGCACCGCTTCACGGTTTTCGTTCACCATGGCGCTCAACTGGCTGGAGGTCTTCTGCAAGGACACGGAAAGGTCGTGAAAGTCGCTAGTTGCCGTCTTGGCGTTGCCCTCCACCGAGGACAGGGTGCGCTGCGCCTGCTCCATGGTCTGGCCAAGCTGCGGCCCCAGCGCTTCAAAGCCCTGAAACGTGCGGTTCGCCTGCGCCATCGTGGTGTCCAGCCCCTGACTGGCCTTCGCCAGTTCGGCTGTCAGGTCCCGCGTGTTCGCCAGGATTTCGGCGATGGCCGCCTGATTCTGTGGTGTCAGCAGGTCGGCCACCCGGTTGGTGAGGTCCAGCGTCCGGTTCAGAAGCTGAGGGGCCGCGTCCACGAACACCGTCAGCGAGGATGGGCGAGACGGAATTACCGGAGTACCGCTGTCGTGCGCGGTGCGCAGCAGTTCGCTCAACTCCGTCCCGCCGGAAATCTGCACGTAGGCGCCGCCGGTGATGCCCTGGACTTCCAGCGACGCGATGGAGTCGGTCTTGATCGGCGTGCCTTCCTGCACCTCGATCGTGACGCGCACGCGGCTGACGTCGTTGGGGTCCAGGCGGATGTCGGTCACCGTGCCCACGGGGATGCCGCGGTAGCGCACGGGGCTTCCCTCCTGCAAGCCGGTCACCGATCCGGTGAAGTAGATGTAATAGGGCTGGCGCGTCTCCTCCAACTGGATCTTGGCGACCCAGACGGTGAAGACGAACAGGCCGGCGAGGAGTGCCAGCACAAAGCTGCCCACCAGAATGTAGCTGGCGCGGGTTTCCATGGCGTTCGGTCAAGCCTCCGCATGGCGCGCGGCGCGGCCGCGCGGTCCGTGGAAATAGTCGTGAATCCAGGGGTGCGGATCCTGAAGCAATTGCTCCAGCGTGCCGACGCGGACCTTCTTGTCCACCAGCACGGCGATCCGGTCGCAGATCGAAGTCAGGCTGTCCAGGTCGTGCGTGACCATGAAGACGGTCAGCCCCAAACTGCGCTGAAGGTTTTGGATCAACTGGTCGAAGGCCGCCGCCCCGATGGGGTCAAGGCCGGCGGTCGGTTCGTCCAGGAACAGGATCTCGGGGTCGAGCGCCAGGGCACGGGCCAGCCCGGCGCGCTTGATCATGCCGCCCGACAGCTCCGACGGGTACTTGGCCCCGGCGTTGGCCGGCAGGCCCGCCATGGCGATCTTGATGCGGGCGATCTCCGCCGCCAGGTCAGCGGGAAGGTTGGTGTGCTCCTTCAACGGAACCATGACGTTCTCCGCCACGGTCATGGAACTGAACAGCGCCCCGTTCTGGAACAGCACGCCGGTGCGCGACTGGAGCGCCACCCGTTCCGCCTCGCTCAGGTCGGCGGTGTCGTGCCCCAGTAGTTCGATGGTTCCCTCGGCGGGGTGGATCAGGCCCAGGATTTCTTTCAGCAGGACCGACTTGCCGGTGCCCGAGCCGCCGACGACGCCCAGGACCTCCCCCTTCAGGACGTCGAGGTCGAGCCCGTCGTGGATCACCTGCCGGCCGAATCGCGTGACGAGCCCGCGCACGCGGATCACCACCTCGTGCTGTTCGGTCTGCGCCTCGTCGGGCTGGGAAATGTCTTGCGGCGCCACGTGCCTTCACACCCTCAGGAAGGAGAACAGGACGGAGAACACGGCATCGATCACGATGACCAGGAAAATGGACTCGACCACCGACTTCGTCGTCAGCGTGCCGACGCTCTCTGCGCTGCCGGACACCTTCAGCCCCTCGTAACAGCCAACCATGGCGATCACGAGCGCGAAGACCGGCGCCTTGACCAGCCCGACCAGGAAATGCGGCAGGGTGACCGCGACGTGGAGCTGCCGGATGAACTGCCCGAAGGTGATGTCCAGCGTCGCATAGCTCATCACGGCACCGCCGAACAGGCCCATGATGTCGGCGTAGAAGGCCAGCAGCGGCAGGGTGATCATCAGCGCCAGCGCGCGCGGCACCACCAGCAGTTCCACCACGTCGAGGCCGAGCGTGCTGATGGCGTCCACCTCCTGGTTCACCTTCATGGTGCCGATCTGCGCGGTGAAGGCGGACCCGGACCGGCCGGCCACGATGATGGCGGTCATCAGGATGCCGATCTCGCGCAGGATCGAGATGCCCAGCAGGTTGACCACGAACAGCTCAGCCCCGAACCGCCGGAGTTGATCGGCCCCTTGGAAGGCCAGAACCACGCCGATCAGGAAGGACAGCAGGCCCAGGATCGGCAGGGCGTTCAGCCCCGTCTGCTCGATGTGGAACAGCACCGCCCGGACGCGCAGCCGGCGCGGGTTGAGAATCAACCGTCCGAAGGTGATGGTGATCAGGCCAAGGAAGGACAGCAGGTCCAGCCCTTCGCGGAACGCCTGCACGGCGGTGCGGCCGGTGCGTTCCAGCATATCGTAGATCGGGTGGGGCTTCACCTTCGGCTCGGCCGGGGGCGGACCGACCTGCCGCACCGCCTCGAACAAGGCGGCATGCTCGGGCCGGATGCCGACCACCGACACGGGATGTCCGGCGGCGGTCAGCCGATCCGCCAGGGACGACAGCAGATAGGCGCCGACGGTGTCCATGACATCGAGCCACGAGAGGTCGAGCCGGACGGCACCCGTCCCGCCTCCGTTCCCAACGGGGGTGCCGGTACCGTCCAGGGAGAACGATTCCAGCTCGCGTGCCATGCCGCCGGTGGCCTGCAAGTCCCAACGCCCGCGCGCCGCCAGCGTCCAACCGCCGTCCCCGGTACGCGCCGTCTCCAACCAGGCCCCTTCGCGAGCCATCTTTCGCCTTGCCCCGTTTCAAACGTCTTAAGCTTTGGGTCGAACTTGGCCGCAAGCAACCGCTCCGGTCAACCTTGGTGGTTCCGGCTGCGGCGCAGTGCCGGTTTGCACCGGGCGAACGGGGCCGATAGTATGACGCCCCTGTTGCACAGGAACCACGCCCATCATGTCGAACGCCATCAACCTCAAGGACCACATCCGCGGCATTGCGGATTTTCCCAAGCCCGGAATCCTGTTCTACGACATCTCCCCGCTGCTCGCGCACGCGGAGGCGTGGAAGGAAGCGGTGAACCAGCTGGCCGAGGCGATCCGCCCGCACAAGCCCGACCTGCTGGTCGGCATTGAATCCCGCGGCTTCCTGATCGCCGCTCCACTGGCGCTGGCGCTCGGCACGGGCTTCATCATGGTGCGCAAGCACGGCAAGCTGCCGGGCGACAAGGTGGCGCATTCCTATGACCTGGAATACGGCACAGACACCATCGAGGTGCAGGCCGACGCCGTGAAGCCCGGCCAGCGCATCGTCGTGCTGGACGATCTGCTCGCCACCGGTGGCACGATGGCCGCGGCGATCAAGCTGCTGCGCCAGGTCGGCGGCGACGTCCGCGCCGCGGCGTTTCTGGTCGAACTCACTTTCCTGAACGGCCGCGACAAGCTGGACGTCCCCAGCGTGTCCCTGATGGCCTACGATTCGTAACAGGCGATACGCAACCGCAACCCTGCACAAAAAGCGGTCAGGGAGCCCCCAGCGCCCAAGATACAGGCGCATGCTTAAATGTTGGGCCTCCACGCCGCGCCCCGTCGCCGGACTCAGCGCTGGATTTACAAGGGTCAACGCGTGGCACGGGGATTGCGTGGGTGGTGCGTCAACGTGGCTCGGCACGGCGCACCATGACCCATATGGCTCCGGTGATTCTCGAACAGCCGCCTCTCCTGGCCGTAAGGCCGCCCGAAACCGTGTCCATGCGAACACGGGATGGAGCCCGGCTCGACGCCGACGTCTACCGTCCCGACGCATCCGGCAGCTGGCCGGTGCTGCTTCTCCGCATTGCCTGTGGGCGGCGCACCGCGCTGACCAGCCACTACGCGCATCCCCGCTGGTACGCCGCGCGCGGCTATGTGGTGGTGGTGCAGGACGTTCGCGGCCGCGGCACGTCGGAAGGCCGCTTCCGCCCCTTCGAGACGGAACGGGAGGATGGAGCCGACGCCGTCGCCTGGGCGGCCTCGCTGCCGGGGTCGAACGGTGTCGTCGGGATGTATGGCTGCGGCTATGCGGGCATGGCCCAGTTCCTGGCTCTGGCCGAACGGCCGGAGGCTCTGCGCGCCCTCGTTCCGGCGCTTGCCGGCTGGGACGCATTTACCGATTGGGCTACCGAAGGGGGTGCGTTCCGGCTGGCCGACGCCATGGGCTGGGCGTTGCATTGCGCCGCCGAGTCCGCCCGGCGGCTGGAGGACGGCACCGCCTACCGCGCGTTGCTGGAAGCCGCCCGATCTCTGCCGCTGAACGATGAGATCCCATCGCGGCCGAAGGTGCTGCGCGACTACGCGCGCCACTGCCATTACGACGACTGGCTGAATTCCCCCGGCCCCGGCCCGAGTTGGGACGCGCTGTCCCCGCGCGAGGCCTTGGCCGGCGTGCCGGTGGATGTTCCGATCCTGCAGATCGGCGGTTGGCACGACCCGCGGCTGGCCGGCACGCTGGACGCCCACGCGGCGCTGGAATCGCGCTCCTCCGCACCGGTCCGGCTGCTCGTCGGCCCCTGGGATTCGACGGGCACGGCGCTCGGGGCTTCCGGCGAGGTGCCGTCCTTCGACAGCCTGCAACTGGCTTGGTTCGACCGCTTCCTGAAGGGCGAATCGAATGGCGCGGAGCGGTCCGGTTCCGTGCGCCTGTTCGACAGCCTGTCGCGGCGCTGGCGCGACCTGCCGGCGCTGCCGCCGGCCGACCTGCCCTTCCACCTCGCCAGCGATGGGCTGGCCTGCCGGCGCGAAGGCGGAGTCCTGCACGACCGCCCGCCGGAGGACTCCTTCCTCGACGTGATCGTGCACGATCCGCGCGATCCCGTGCCCGCCGTCGGCGGACATGCGGTGCCGGAGGCTGGGCCGCGCAACCGGGCTGCGGTGGATGCCCGCCCGGACGTCGCGACCTATACCACAGCTCCCATCACGGCCGCGCTCGCCCTGGCCGGCCGGGTCGCGCTGAACCTGTGGGTGGAAGCCGACGCGCCATCCTTCGACGTCAGCGCCGTGCTGTCCGCCGTCTTGCCGGACGGGCGGGTGCTGCCGCTCACCCAGGGGCACGCGCGGGTGGAGCCGGGCACGCCGCAGCGCCCGCTGACCATCGCCCTGCGGGCGGTCTGCGCGACACTGCCGCGCGGCAGCGCGCTGCGTCTCAGCTTGGCAGGAGCCTGCTACCCCGCCTACCCCGTCAATCCGGGCACGGGGGCGGAGCCGGGCGAAACCCGCCTTGTCGATGCCCAGCCCATCACGCTGCTGATCCATGGCGGCGGCAACCGCCCGTCGCGCCTGCTGCTGCCGTCCATCGAAGCGTAGGTTATCGACGGGCCGATGTTTGGATCAGGTCTGCTCGTCGGCGTCCGTCAGGCTGGCCGGCGACTTCGTCACGGCGGCGAGGCACACGTCCAGGCTACGGTCCAGCAAGCGCAGCATCAGGTCGCGGAACGGCGTCTTGTCGCCCACCGACCAGGCACGCTCCACAAGATCGCAGTAAAGGTCGTGGTCATCCTCTCCCACCGCCACCGGCGGATAGCCGGCGCGGTTCAGGATCAGGTTGCAGAGAAGAAGCGCCGTTGCCGCGTTGCCTTCATAAAAGGGGCGGACGCTCATCAGGCGGTGGTGCGCTTCGAAGGCCGCGTCGGGGCTGGGATCGGTGCGGCGCAGCCAGCCGGACAGGGCCGACATGGACACCCGCAACTTCGCCGGGTCCGGGGAGGGGCCGCCGCTGCCGTCCTTCAGCGCTCCCTCGCGATACTTGCCGGCGTCGCTGTCGATGCCCTGGTAGAGCACGCCATGGAAGGCGACGATCGTGCGTTCCGTCACCGCGCCGCCCGGCTGGTAGGACAGGCGCGCCATCAGTTCCAGCGCCGAACGGTGGTTGAGCAGCAGGCGCTGCGACTCCGAAGAGCGGTGGCGCAGAACGGCGCCGCGGTCCAGCACAGTGCGCACTTCGTCGGCGGTCAGGCCGCCGGCCTCCACCACGTTGCAGGCGCAGGTCAGTTCCAATTCAAACCAGTCGGCCAGATTGCGCACGACGCTGGGCGGCAACGGCCGCGCGTCGTCCAGAACCCGCTTTTTCTCATTGATGGTGTCGAGCAGCGCCATGTCCCGGAACTCCGCAGATCCCCTGCATCTAATAATGCTTGCCCGCCGTGCCGCAAAGAACATCCTTTCCCGCAAACCGCTGTGCTGCGCGCTTCGTCGCACCCCACACCTGCGGTTTTTTGCCGCTTGAATCGGCGCCGTTGCCGGTTTTAGGATCCCTCGCCAAGAATAGAGCGGCAGCATTATTCACGCATTAGGGCCCTCGGGGAGGATTGATGTCATGCAGCATGTCTCCTGGGATGAAAAAATGAGTGTCGGGGTCGAGGTGCTCGACGACGACCACAAAAAATTGCTCGATATATTCAACACCTTGCTGAAATCCGGCATCGCTGCCAAGGACCCAGCCAACCTCACCGATCTTCTGGGCGGCCTCGTCGATTATACGAAGGTGCATTTCGCACGCGAGGAAGAAATCATGGAGCGCCATGCCTATCCCGACCTGGATGCCCACAAGGCCGCCCACCGGTATTTCATCGACGAAATCCAAAAGCTGAGCCAGGACGACGATGATTCCAACGAGATGATGCTGCGAATCGACCTGATCCTTTTGCTGAAGGAATGGCTGGTCGAGCACATCCAGTCGGTGGACATGCAGTACAAGCCCTTCATGAGCGATGTGGCCGGCGTGGCGGTCACGCACTGACCGTTGCGGCAAAGGCCCCTCTCCCGCACGGGAAGAGGGGCCTCGCCCGTCAGAACGGCGCATTCACGCCGGCACATTCATTCCTATTGGGGTCTCGCCTATCGAGTCTTGGTTGGAGCCTCAGCGGTTCGTCGTGCGCGATCCGGACAACTCGCCCGTGGTGGTTGATCCGGTCGTGGAGCCGCTTGTCGCGCCCGTGGTGCCGGTGTTCGTCGTCCCCATTCCGGCCATGGCCGAGGCGCCGGCCGTTGTGGTTCCGGTGCCGGTAACGCCGGCGCCCGTCCCGCCGGTGCCCATGGAGCCCGTGTTCGCCCGGTCGCGGACGCGCAGATTGTTCTGCACGTGCCGCACGCCGGAGATGGCCTCGGCGATGTCTTCCGCCCGGCGCTTGGCCATGCGGTGGTCGACGGTGCCGCTCAGGGTGACTTCCCCGCTCGACACGGTGACGTCGATTTCCGACGCGTCCACATAGGAATCGTCGGTCAAGCGGTCGTTGATGTCCTCCCGGATGCGGTCGTCGGACCGGGAGTAGCCCCGCGGGCCACGGCCCCGATGCCGGGCGCGCATCTCGTCCTCATGGCGGCGCCGTTCGGCATCGTCGTCGCCGAACCAGGACGCGATTTCATCGCCGGCCCGTTCCCAGAAGCCGCGCTCCTCTCCACGGCCACGCCGGCCATACTCATGGCCCCGGCCCTGGCTGCTTCCCCAATCGCTGCTCCAGCGGCGGCTCGGGTCGCGGTCCTCGCCATAGCCGTATTCGGACCGCCAGCCGCGGTAGCCGCCGAATCCGCGGCCCTCGCCATAGCCCTCGTCGCGGTCCATGCGCCCACGGTCGTGGTCGCTGCCGTAGCTCCGGCGCCCCCAATCCGAGGACCCGCGATAGCCCGACCCGCGATCTTCCGATCCGCGGTCGTCCGACCGCCCCCAATCGGACCGTCCCCAATCGGACCGCCCCAAATCGGACCGCCCCAAATCGGACCGACTGCCGTAGTCACGCCCCATCCCGGAGCCCATCCCCGACCCCATCCCGGAGCCCATGCCGGTGCCGTAATCCCGGCCCATGCGGTCCTCGCGGGCATAGCCGGAGCCGCCGTACCCACCGAAGCCGCTGGAGCCTTCCCGGCCACCATAGCCGCCCGGAGAACCCCCAGGAGAACCATAGCTGCCGGTCGATCCGTAATCCCGCGCATAGTCGCGGCCGCCATAGTCGCGGCTTCCGGCATCGCGGCGCTCGCCGCGGCCGGAGTCGCGGGCATAATTCCCATAGGTCTCCCGGCCGCCCTGCCAGTCGGACATGCCCCGTCCAGTGTCACGGCCACCATAGTCACGGCCACCATAGTCACGGCTGCCATAGTCGCTGCGGCCGGATTCGCCGCGCCCGGATTCGCCGCGCCCGTAGTCACTTCGGCCGTAATCGCCCACATCGTAGGCGCCGCGCCCGTAATCGCCTCGTCCGTAACCACGGTCCTCACTGCGATCATAGACTTCGGCATTGCGATTCTGCCCACCCCAGTCGCGGTTTTCACCACGCCAGCGATCATCGTCACTCCAAGGGCGGCCCTCGTTCCTCCACCGATTTTCGTTCTGCGCCATGGTGCAAACGTCCCGTTTGTCATTGACCACCGTCCCGTTGGACGGCGTCTGGTCAACAGTCCTCGGTTCCGGGGCGTTCCTTTTCCCGGCCCCTACGACGGTCCGGCACGCAATTTGCTGAAGGTTGAACAGTCATCCACGCACACTGTGGCCCCGGTTCACCGAACCGGGGCCGCCTTTTTCGCCGCTTCAGCCATCCCTTGGCTTGCGCTAGCCTCGATATCCCGCGACGGGAGACGCGACCATGCACGCCACCACGCTCGGGCGCACGCGCCACAGCTTTCCCGACCTGAAGTCCCTGCTCGCCGCCGCGAGCCCGCCCCGCTCGGGCGACGCGCTGGCCGGCATCGCCGCCGCCAGCGACGAACAGCGCGTTGCGGCGCGCCTGATCCTGGCCGACCTGCCGCTGGCGACGTTCCTCGCCGAGCCGCTCATCCCCTATGAGGATGACGAGGTCACCCGCCTGATCCTGGACACGCACGACGCGGCGGCCTTCGCGCCGGTCGCCGGGCTGACCGTGGGGCAGTTCCGGGAATGGCTGCTGTCCGACGCTGCGAACGGTCCCACCCTGGCGGCGCTCGCCCCCGGCCTGACGCCGGAGATGACGGCGGCGGTGTCGAAGCTGATGCGCAACCAGGACCTGATCGCGGTGGCGCGTAAGGCGCGGGTGACCGCCGCGTTTCGCAGCACGCTGGGCCTGCCCGGACGGTTGGCGGTCCGGCTGCAACCCAACCACCCGACCGATGACCCGAAGGGCATCGCCGCCAGCATCCTCGACGGGCTTCTGCTGGGCTGCGGCGACGCGGTGATCGGCATCAACCCGGCCACCGACAGCATCCCGAACACCATCCGGCTGCTGGAGCTGATGGACGAGATCCGCACCCGTTACGCGATCCCGACCCAGTCCTGCGTGCTCGCCCACGTCACCAACAGCATCGCCGCCATCGAGCGGGGCGCGCCGGTCGATCTCGTTTTCCAATCCATCGCGGGGACGGAGGCCGCCAACCGCGGCTTCGGCATCAACCTCGCCCTGCTGAAGGAGGGGCGGGAGGCCGCCCTGTCGCTGAAGCGCGGCACGGTCGGCGACAACGTCATGTATTTCGAAACGGGCCAGGGCGCCGCCCTGTCCGCCGACGCGCATCACGGCGTGGACCAGCAGACGGTGGAAGCCCGCGCTTACGCCGTCGCGCGCGCCTTCAAGCCGTTGCTGGTCAACACGGTCGTCGGCTTCATCGGGCCGGAATATCTGTTTGACGGCAAGCAGATCATCCGCGCCGGGCTTGAGGACCATTTCTGCGGCAAGCTGCTCGGCCTGCCGATGGGGGTGGACGTCTGCTACACCAACCACGCGGAGGCCGACCAGGACGACATGGACACGCTGCTGACCCTGCTGGGCGTCGCGGGCGTGAATTTCGTCATGGGGGTGCCGGGGGCGGACGACGTGATGCTGAATTACCAGAGCACGTCCTTCCACGACGCGCTGTACATCCGCTCGGCCCTCAACCTCCGCCCGGCTCCGGAATTCGAAGCATGGCTGGACACCATGGGACTGATGCGGCCCGACGGCGGCATCCGTGACCTGCCCGCACCGGCCCTGACCAACCTTCTCGACCACGCGGAGGCGGCGGAGTGATGAACGACCAACGCCCCTCCCCCAGTCCAACCCCCAATCCAGCCAATGACCCGTGGGCCCGCCTGCGCCACGCCACCCGTGCGCGCATCGGGCTGGGCCGGGCCGGTGACGGGCTGCCGACGCAGGCGCTGTTGGATTTCCAGCTTGCCCACGCCCGCGCGCGCGATGCGGTGCACACCCCCTTCGACGCGGAGGCCATCGCCGCCCGGATCGCCAACCGGCCGGCGATCCGGGTTTACAGCGCCGCGGAAAGCCGCGCGACCTACCTGCAAAGGCCCGACCTCGGCCGCCGCCTGCACGTGGACAGCGCCGCCCTGCTCCAGCCCGGTCCCTACGACGTCGCCTTCGTAATCGGCGATGGGCTGTCCGCCACCGCCGTACACGAGCACGCGGCCCCGATGCTCGCCGCGGCGCTGGACCGCCTGGAGGGCTGGAGCGTCGCCCCCGTCGTGCTGGCCACCAACTGCCGCGTGGCGCTCGGCGACGACATCGGAGCGCGACTCGGCGCCGGCATGGTGGTGATGGTGATCGGGGAGCGGCCGGGGCTCAGCGCCGCCGACAGCCTGGGCCTCTACCTGACCTTCGATCCAAAGCCCGGCCGCAAGGATTCCGAGCGCAACTGCATCTCCAACGTCCATCCACCGGACGGTCTGGGCTACGAGGCGGCCGCGGACAAGCTGGCGTGGCTGATGCGGGAGGCGCGGCACCTGAAACTGACCGGGGTCGGGCTGAAGGACGACGCGCCGAGCCTGCCAGCGCCATAGCGGCGGCTGGAGGGTGCCGTGCAGGCGTTACGCCGCGGCGGCGGACCAGCGGCGGATGGGAGCGCGCGAGAGGGAGGAGTTGCTGTAGGCGCTCACATGCGTGACCTCCGCTCCGACCCAATCGGGCAAGGGCACCAACTGCTCGGGATGCGACAGTTCGACCTCGGCGATCACCAGCCCGGCGTTTTCGCCCTCGAACACGTCGATTTCCCAGCTCAGCCCGCCGTGCGGAACGATGTAGCGCGTTTTCTCGATCAGGCCTTCGCGGCAGGCCACGCGCAGCAGATGGGTGGCGTACTCGCCGGAGATCGAAAACTCGATCTCATCGCGGCACAGGCCGCGGCGGCGGCTTTTGATGGTGAGCGTGCCTTCCGATCCGGCCAGCCGGACCCGGATGGTGTTGCGCCGGGAGGGAAGATAGCCCTGCACGATGCGGACACCGTCCTGGCAAAAGCGGCGAATGTCCTTCCGGACCAGGAACCGTCGCTCGATCTCGATCGCCATGACACCGGCCTTTCGGCATATCCGTCGTTCCGGACCATATCCGGATCGGTGTGGCGAGGCAACGATGCATCACGCACATGCACAACGCCGCAGCCATGCGGTATTACCACTTGGTGACCTTTTTCGGCAAGCGCGCGCGTCGCCGCAAGAAGGCTCAGTGGTGGGAGCGGCCCCCCGTTCTGGGGTAGCATGGCGCCATGTCAAACGACCTGACCCCATGGCTGATCCTGTTCGCGCTGTACGGCGCACCCCTTTTGCACGTTCTGCTGTCCCCGCGCGGCGGGGCCTGGCGGCCACCGCCGGGATCGCGTTGCCCCTTCGGGCCGCGGGCCGGGTGGTTGGTGATGGTGCTGATCCTGGGACCGATCGGCTGGCTGATGTTCGCCCTGCGCCCACGGCGACGAAGCTGAACCCCAAGACGAAGCAGAATTCCAAGACGGCGGCGGGACGCACCGGACGACACGTTCCCGTTTCACGGGTCCTCCCATGGAACGAAGCGTCCGGTGCATCCCGCCTAAAGTCAGATTCCGCGGATACGCGGTCCTTTCAGTCCGGTGCCCTTACCGAAGGCCCAGAAAGGACAGGATCAGCAGAACCACGACGACGACGCCGATGATGTAAAAGATGTTGGCCGGCATTCTTGAGGTCTCCTCCGTTCATGCCCCATTCACGGGGCGGTTGCTGCCGCGTGCGTCGGCTTCGCACGGAAAACCATGCGACGCCTGTGGACGTTCCGGCCCGGCGGCAGCCGTTAAATCCGTCCCATTAGAAGCAGGACGATCAGGATGATCAGGATCACCCCGACGATTCCGCTCGGCCCATATCCCCACGAACGGCTGTACGGCCAAGCCGGGACGGCGCCGAGAAGCACCAGAATCAGAATGATGAGCAAGATGGTGCCAACGCTCATGGCATCCTCCGAAGTGACGAGAATTCGATGAGCAAAACGCGAACTCGGCTGCTTTGTTCCTGTCTGCGGCGTGTGCTTCGCACCCTCCCATGAAAATTGGGGCGAACAGGAACATGCCCTTCGGGTTCCCGGGCACCTTTGGACGAAACGGTGTTCCTTCGGCTCCGGCTATCCGTTGAAGCCGCTGCGCCGTCCTGTGGACTCCCCAACCTTGCGGAGCATCGCCAGCTTCTCCCGCCCGCCCAACCGCTCGTCGGACAGGGCCTCCAGGAAGTCGGCCAGGCGCTTGGATCGCATGACGCTGAACAGGATCAGCGCCACCGTCGGCACCAGAACGGCGAAGAACAGCAGCACCCGCGTGATCAGCGGTTCTTCCGCCCAGGCGATCAGGTTCATGCCGAGGAAGCCAGTCACCAGCGTCCCGATGGTGCTGACCACCGTGACCACCGTCAGGCGCAGCACGGTGTTGGCCTGCCGCCGCAGCCCGTCGCTGTCCAGGTAGTCGCTCATGTCCTGCACCTCCTCGCGGATTTCCGCGTAGAGGCGGTCGGTCCCCAAGTGACCGACCCACATGCGGAACAGGTCGCGCAAAGGCCCCTGGATCGACAGTTCATGGAACCAGTATCGGTGCGAGAAGCGCAGGAAGATTTCGAAGATCTGCCGGATGTCGCGCTTGAAAAGTTTCACGGTATCGACCTGTTCGATGTCCAGTTGGCTGACGGCGCGGACCAGCCGGTCCGACATCATCAGCAGCGCCGCGCGGTGGAAATGCGCCACCAGCCCCAACAGGAAATACTGGTGCCGGAACTGGCCGAGCAGCCCCGTCTCCTCGCCGGTGAAGAAGGCATCGGCGTCTGGCCCGACCATGATCATGGAATGGCCGCAGCACAGAATGCGGCTGCGCGTCCAGGTGCAGGCCGACCCCGGGTCCCAATAGCGGTCATAGCAGTAGCGCCGCTCGAACCCGTCCAGGAAGGCCGGCGCGAAGGGCAGCGCTTCACCTGAGCCGGTGCCCGAACCGGATAAACCCGGCGAGGTTGCAAAGGCCAGACGCACCCAGTCGGCGCGGGTCAGCCGTTCCGGCTCGTCCAGCGACAGGTAGGCCATCGCCGGCATCCGCTGGTACTCCAACTGGCGATAGCGCAGCAGCCCGGATTCTTCGGAATGATGCGGCACCAGCGGGCGCAGCAGGAACGCCCAGTGCGCGGCGATGTGGGGCGCCCGGTGGCGGCAGACGAAGGCCAGGTACTTGTCCCGCCGCTCATAATCCGACACGGCCAGCACCGTTCCGTCGGCACCAATCCATTCCACCCGGTGCGGGCACTGCGCCGGGCTGCCATCCTCCTCCCAGGCCGGCGGGTAGGCACGGCCCAGACGGAACAGCGTGTCCTGCACGTGCTCCAGTGGCAAATCCCCGCCCACGATCTCCACGGCAAGGATCGCCACGTCCACGTCGTGGAAGAAATACAGGTCCACATGCGCGATGGCGAAAGCCAGCGGCTCCTCCCCCCGGCGCAGGGTGACGCGAACGCCCGCCACGTCGCGGCGCCGGTACACCCGGATCGGAGAGCCGCCGTAACCCGACCGGTGATCGCGCGACGCCCCTTCCCCATAGAGGAAGCGCTGGACATGCGGCAGGAAGGCGACGAATTCGCTGTAGTGGCGCTCCTTGAAATCGGCCGGGTCCTGCGTGAACTCGTCCGCGACCTCCTGCCAGGGGCAATCGGGACCGCCCAGCCATTCCCAATGATCCTGGATTTGCGCGCCCGCCTTCAGCGGCATCAGCTGCACCGGCCACAGCAGGATTTCGCGGAACCTGCGCACCCGGATCCCGTCCCTGGTCACGTCGGTGGACATGGCGCACCCTCCCCGATTTCCCGGAGATTCTAGCAGAGTCCGCGGCTGGTGCCGGGTGCCAAGGTACAAAGGAGGGAAAATTGCGACACGCGGTCGCGGCAACATCTCATTAACCATAACGGCGGAAGGTCGGCTCAAATTTTAACCGAAAGAGCCTCCGCGAGACCGACCATGGCCGCCACGCCGACCTCCGCCGGATTGTTCGCCCTCTACGCCCGCGTGTTCCGCGAGGCGAAGCGCTTCCGCCCGCATCTAACGGGACTGCTTCTGCTGGGGATGCTGGGCACGCCCATCGGCCTGCTGATGCCGCTGCCGGTGACCATTGCCGTGGACAGCGTCATCGGCGGAAAGCCCCTGCCGGGCGCCGTGGCCGGTGCGGTTCCGGACTGGCTGCTGGTCAGTCCGCTGGCCCTCGCGGTTGGGCTGGTGGTGGTGGTCGCCCTGCTGACGCAGGTGCATGGCCTTGCCGACCGCATGCTGCGCGACTGGACGGGGCAGCGCATGGTCGCCGATTTCCGCGCCAAGCTGTTCCTGCACGCCCAACGGCTGGCGCTGGTCCGCCACGACAGCAAGGGCATTTCCGACGCGCTGAACCGGATCGAGGACGACGCCAGCGCTATCCAGTGGCAGATCAGCCACGTCCTGCTGCCCTTCGTCACCTCCGCGGCCTATTTCGCGGGCATGGTGTGGGTGACCGCGCTGATCAACGCGAGGCTGGCCATCGTGGCGCTGGCCGTGTCGCCGCTGTTCGCGCTGCTGACCGCCCTGTCGCACCACCGCCTGCGCAGCCGCTGGGACGCGGTGTGCGAGAAGGACAGCGCCGCCAAATCGGTGCTGCACGAGACCCTGTCCGCCCTGCGCGTCGTCCGCGCCTTCGGCCAGGAGGAGCGCGAGGTCAAGCGCTTCGCCGAGCGCACCGACGACCTGATCCGCAGCTTCATGCGCGCCGCCCTGGCGGAAAGCGGCCTGGGTTTCCTGGTCTCCGTCCTGCTGGCGTCGGGCACCGCCGTGGTGCTCTACATCGGCGTCACCGACGTGCAGGCCGGCGCGCTGACGGTGGGTGAGCTGCTGCTCGCCCTGTCCTACCTGGCGCAGTTGTACCAGCCGCTCCAGAACATGGGCCATCAGGTCGCCGCCCAGCAGAAGCTGATGGCGAACCTGCGCCGCGCCTTCGCCCTGCTGGACGAAAAGGCCGACCCGGCGGAGCGCCCGGACGCCAAGCCGATGCTGCGCGCGCGGGGCGACATCGTCTTCTCCGACGTGTCGTTCGACCACGGCACAGGCCGCGCCATCGTGCAGGGTATGACCTTCGCCATCCCGGCCGGCAGCCGCGTCGGCATCGTCGGCAAGTCGGGCGCCGGCAAGTCCTCCATGATCGGGCTGTTGACCCGCCTGTACGACCCGAAGGCCGGGGCCGTCTATCTGGACGACGAGGATCTGCGCGACCTGCGGCTGGCCGACCTGCGCCGCCAGTTCGCCATCGTCGGGCAGGACACGATCCTGTTCTCCACCACTGTGGCCGCCAACATCGCCTATGGCCGCCCGGACGCCACGATGCAGGAGATCGTGGCCGCCGCGAAAGCCGCCGACGCGCACGACTTCATCATGCGCCTGCCGGAAGGCTACGACACGCCGGTGGGCGAGCGCGGCATGCGCTTCTCCGGCGGCGAGCGGCAGCGCATCGCGCTGGCCCGCGCCTTCCTGTGCGATGCGCCGATCCTGATCCTGGACGAACCGACCAGCGCCGTGGACCTGCGCACCGAGCAGGCGATCATGAACGGCGTCGAGCGGCTGATGGAAGGCCGGACCACCTTCATGATCACGCACCGCCTCGCCACGCTCCGCGACTGCGACATGCTGATCGAGATGGAAGCCGGGCGCATCACCGGCATCACCACCGACGTGCGTCATTGGGTTTCCGGAATGACCCTTGCTGCGTAAGGCGTTGATGCGTCAAAGTGTGAACCTGTTAACCAAGATGAAAGCCCACTCCTGCTACCCTCGGGCTCTTGTCGCTCACTGTTGCCCGATGGGAGCTTCGCGGATGGCGCGCTGGATTGGGGGTTGCCTGCTTGGACTGGGGCTGGCGGGAGCAGCCATGGGCTCGGCGCTGGCGGAAACACCGACACCGGCATCCACGGAACCGCCGTCCGCCACACCGCCGGTCACCTGTGCCGGCGACGGCATGGGGCGGCGCTGCACGGCAGCCGCCATCCAGGATTTCGCGAACAACCGCGGCGGCCAGAGCGCCTTGAGCCTCAACGCCGTCCGCGACGCGACCTGCACCACCCTGCACATCGTCTTCGACGGGCCGATCGACGTGAAACGGCCGGTGACCCTGTCGGTGGACGGCGCCCCGCCCCAGCAGTTCTACACGCCGGACGAACTGACGGAACTTGCCCGTGCGCTCGACGACGGCGCGCGGACCATCACCGACACGGGCGCCGACGCGGGCGGCACGCCGCCGGAATTCGCGCGCTTCCTGACCCAGGTGTCCACGGGCGCGATCAAGGATTCCGACGCCGGGCAGGAGATGCTGAACCGCTTTGCCGCCATCAAGGAGACCCGCCGGGTCGGCCTCGCCTGCGGGCCGATGGAACGGTTGCTCCCACTGATCCGGGCCGGTCATTCGCTACGCCTGGAATTCCAGGTGGACGCCCGCACCGCCACGCAGGTTTATCACTGGCCGAAGCTGGATTCGCGGGTGGTGGAGTTGCGCCTGGACGGCCTGCTCTCCTCCCTTGACCGGACGATGCCACGCTCCTGACCGGTTCCGGTTGGCTCGCTCCGATCGGCGCCCCCCGAACAGCTTTGTCCGGATTTCCGAATTAGCCGCAATGCTCTCTTGACATATCATGGTACTCGCAGCGGGATTAGGCCGTTGTGAGGGGTGTTGTGCGCCCTTCGGCGCTCCCACCATAACGCTGGTGGCCCACCCGCGATTCACAACGTTGACCATGATGCAGGAGGAGATCAACGCGTGTTCGGCTTTGCGCGCAAACTGTGGTCGGACCCGGAACCGGCTGCGGCCCTGGTGCCGCGCGGTGTGCGTGTCTACGCGGTCGGCGACATCCATGGCCGGTACGACCTGCTCGAACAGATGCTGGGGCAGATCGAACGCGATGCCGCCGGTGCTGACGACCTCGTCAAGTACATCGTCTTCCTCGGCGATTATGTGGACCGTGGGCCGCAATCGCGCCTTGTGATCGAACGGCTGGCCGGCAGCCCTCCCCCCGGCTTTGGCGCCATCCACCTGCGCGGCAACCACGAGGCCGCGATGCTGGAGTTCCTGGAGGACGTGCGCGTCGGCGGCAACTGGATCGCCTATGGCGGAAACGCCACCATCGCCAGCTATGGGATCGTCCCGCCGGCCGAAGACGCACCCGAGGAACTGCTCGCCGATGCACAACACCAATTGCTCGCCAACCTGCCCCAGCACCACCGGGCGTTCCTGAGGGGGCTGCGGAACAGCATCACCATCGGCGATTACCTGTTCGTCCACGCCGGCATCCGCCCCGGTGTTCCGCTCGACCGGCAGAACGAGTCGGATCTGCTCTGGATCCGGCGGGAATTCCTCAGTTCCACCGCCGACCACGGGAAGGTCGTGGTGCACGGCCACACCATCGCCGAGCAGCCGGAAATCCGCCCGAACCGCATTGGGATCGACACCGGCGCCTTCGCCACCAACCGCCTGACCGCGCTGGTCCTGGAGGGTGCTGAACGGCGCTTCCTCTGCACCGTTTGACTTTCGTTTACGGCGCCGCCGAGTCGGGTCCTGTCTGCGTCAGCAGCGTGGTCAGCCAGCGGAAATTGTTCGGGGCTGCCTGGGCGCCCAGCGCGCTCTGCACGACCTGCATGGCCTCCCCCGCGTTCGGGGCGTGTAGGTCGGGGGTCTGCGCGGACCCGTCGGGCTGGTCGTCCGGGGTGCTCTGTGCAAAGACGCTGACGGCGCCGATGCCCAGCCTCTGCTGAACCGACGCGACACCGCTCACCGGCGACGCCGCGGCAAGATCGCCGAGGCCAGACGCGGCGTCGCCCGAGCCGCCGACACCGTTCAACTGCTCCAGCATCGCGGCGAACTGGCCGGCAAGCTCCCCGGCCTGCCGGGACACACCGGAGCCTTTGCGCTCCAGGACCTCTTCGGCCCGGATGCGCATCAGTTTGGCGGCATCGGCGTTCGCCTGGATCGACATGGGGAAATGTCCCTGCGGCGTTCGGCAATCATTCTGCGCCTAGCAAGGGCTGGGCCAAATGGAACCCCCGTGGAATGCCGGGAATCCGGCATGGCCGCCACCCGAGCCCGGCAGATTTTTCCGCCCGACCCGGCAAAAACCTCCCGGCGGCCAGGAAGATTCTGACCAGCGCAGCCCCTCCCACCCACTTGCGGAATGGGAGGGGATCAGCCTCAGTCGCGAAAGTTCACGTATTGCAGCGGCTGTTCGATCTTCAGGCCGCGGACCAGGGTGATGGCGTCCTGCAGGTCGTCGCGCTTCTTGCCGGTCACGCGCAGTTCATCCCCCTGGATGGAGACCTGCACCTTCATCTTGCTGTCCTTAATCGCCTTGACGATGGACTTGCCGAGGTCCTGGGCGATGCCCTGTTTGACCGTGATGACCTGACGCAGAGCGTCGCCCGCCGCACGCTCTGGCTTGTTGGAGAAGTCGAGCGAGCCGGCGTCGAGCTTGCGGCGGGTCACGTAGACGCGCAGCAGTTCCTGCATCTGGTGCAATTTCGGCTCGTCGTCGGCGAGCAGAGTGATGTCGTTTTCATTGCGCTCCACGGTGCAGCGCGAGCCCTTGAAGTCGAAGCGCGTTTCGATCTCCCGGCGTACGCCGTTGAGTGCGTTGTCGATCTCGTGGATGTCGGTCTTGGACACAATGTCGAACGACGGCATGAAGCCCCTCTTCCTCAAACGGACGAATCGGCCGGAACCGTAGACGAGGCCGCCCGACACCTCAAGGGCCGGCCGCGTCAGGTCGGCTGCCCCGGATGCTGGAACTCAATGCTCGGCCCGCCGTTGCCCGGGCTGTTCTGATAGGGCTTGTCCGGCATCTTCGGCTGCGGCAGGGCGTAGAAGCGCGGCTCCCGGTCGTCCCAGGACCGTTCGAAGGGCAGCCGCATCATCGGCTGGGTGCCGTTGCGCTGGGCCTCGCGCTGGGCCTCCTGAAGCTGCTCCGCCATGCGGCGGTCCCAGGGCAGCCGGTACAGGTTCGGCGCCTGCTGCCACAGCAGCGTCAAGTAGATGGCTTCGTTCTCCACCATCGTGGCGCTGAGCACCGTCGCCTCCTGCACATGCGTGCCCAGCCACTCCATGGTGACCGGCTTGGCGCGCCCAAGCAGGGTTGCCGGGGCCGCGTAGGCGGCCGGCAGCAGCAGCGCGAACAGGATCAGGATAATCGCCCGCGCCATCCGGTTGCGCGCCCAACGCAGGGCGGAAAGCACCAGCAGGAGCGTGACGATGGCGACGAACCCGAAAATGACGGTCAGGCTTTCCATGGGCGTGCTCTCGCTAAAGCGGATCAGTTCTTCGCGGATCGGAGCGGCTTGAACACGGCATTCAGCGACCCCGGCAACAGTTCGCCCTTTTCCGTCAGGTTGAACCGGAAGGCCGTGATCTCCTGCCCTTCGAAGTCCAGTTGGACGCGCGTGGCGGCGATGGTGGCGGCCCCCGATTCATGTTCAGACTTCACGCGGGCGACCACCCTGACCCAAACAGGAAAGACGTTTTCAAGATTGCGGAACAAATGGACATTAACGGTGTATTCACCGGGCGGAATCCCCCGGGAGTAGGACGTCTCGAAGTTGATCTCAGTCGGGTCGGCGTAGGCGCCGAGATCGTCGCGCAGCAGGTTGAAGATCAACCCCGACTTGTTGGAGTAACCGACCGGCACATCTCCTGGCGCCTGGACCCACAGATCCACGTCGGTGCGCAGCTTGTCGTCCCAGCGTGCCTCAATGATCACGTTGCCCGGCGGCTCCATGCCGGTCGCCGATGACTGCGAATTCTGCTGGTTTCCCTCGGTCTTTTTCGAATCGTTGATGAACGGCACCGCAAGAACGGCGCAGGCCACGAAGCCGCACAGCAGCAGCGTCAGCAGATCCCGCGCGACGAGCACCCCGGTCTGGTCCTCGCCAAGGAAGTCATTCATGGCGTTGCCTCACCGCTGAGGGTGTTGAAGGCGGTTGCTTGTTTCGGGGTGAAGGACGCGGCGCCGGGCGCGGTCGGCGCCCGCCTGCGGGCATGCGCCTCGTCCATGATCAGCGCGCAGAGCGACGCCGTGGCCCCGCGCAGAAGCTGAAGGTTGCAGGTGGTCCAGAGGCACAGCGCGCCGCCCAGCATGGTCGCGTAGATCGCGACACCCAGGCCGCTGGCCAGCGTCGTCACCATCTGCCCGGCGGAGGACGCGTTGCCGACCATGTCCGGTGTGATGTTGGCCGCGAACAAGCTGAAGCCCCAGGCCGTGCCGATAAGGCCCAGCATGCCCAGCGCGTTGGCGATGTGCTGGAGGTGGGAGATGCGGGAGAACAGGCGGATCTCCAGCGCCCGCTCGCTCTCAACCGAGGAGATGCGGCCGGCGCCGGCCTTGGCCTTGTCCAGTTCCCCGCCGATCTTCCAGACGCGGTAGGCGGACATGACCAGACCGATCAGGAACACCGACGCGATCACCGCTGTTGCAACCGCGATGTGGCCCGTCAAAATCCGGTCCAACCAACCCTGCAGGTAAAGCACCAGGACGAAAACCAGCGCCGTCAAATTGAACGCCGTGAATTTGGCCTTGAGGAGCCACTGCTCTTCCATATGCCTGCCTCCTATCGATGATGGAGATGCTCCCGTGCGCCGTGCGTGCCGGGGGCGTGCGTACGGAGAGCGATGGCAAGAATGCTGTCGGTGCGGTGAATGCGGGCCGGCTTGACAGTGCCCACCCAGGCTGCGGAGCGCGCGGGGCTGTCGCCCGTCGTGCGGGGCGTTCCTTGGGCAGCGAACCGGGTCCACAGAATCGGTTGCCTCATCGGCGCACCTTCGCCGGCATTGCGCGATGACGGAGTCATCCAGGAATTCGCCCGTCCACCAATGAACCCCGGCCCCGGTCAAGAGTTCCCAGGGCGGAGGGCCGGGTTACGGGCTTTGTCACGGAACTTTCGGACATGCCCCCCGGTTTTCCGGGAAGTTTTCATCGGGCGCCGATAACCGGGGCTATGAGGGGCGGCGCCGCCGGGAAACCCGGAAGAGATGGAAGCCCATAAGGGAGAGCGTCATGCAGATCCGGGACATCATGACCCGTCAGGTCGAGCTTGTGAACCCCAACACCCCGCTTCAGGAAGCGGCGCGCATGATGCGCGATGCGAACATCGGATTCCTGCCGGTGGGCGACAACGACCGGCTCGTCGGCACGTTGACCGACCGCGACATCGCCATCCGCGCCGTGGCGGAAGGCAAGGACGTGAAGAGCGCCAAGGTGGCCGACGCCATGTCGGCGCAGCTCGCCTATGCCTTCGACGACCAGGACAGCAGCGAAGCCGCGCAGATCATGGCGGAAAAGCAGATTCGCCGCCTGCCGATCCTGAACCGCGACAAGAGGCTGGTCGGCGTGGTCGCGCTGGGCGATCTGGCCACAAAGACCGGCGACGACGACGTAGTCGGTCAGACAGTCCAAGACGTCAGCGAACCCAGCGGCAAGAAGGGCCGCTAAGCCCGCTGAATAGAAACGATCACAGCCCTTCCCGCTTGGCTGGCGGGAAGGGCTGTGTCGTGTGCACCTGGAAACTGTGCGTCAGGAAAAAGCGCTTACTTGATGCCCTTGCTGTTCAGGAAGGGGCCGTATTTTTTGTCGGTGCCCTGGATGTGCTTGACCAGCCAGTTCTTCAGGAAGTTCATGACCTCCATGCTGAGCGTGGCAGTAGCGCCGGAGTGATACTTCTGCTGGACCGCGATCACCTGCTTGGCCAGTGCGTCGTGTTCCGCCTTGTGGGCGGCGTAGTCCGGGTAGCCGTGCTGCTGGAAGTAGCGTTCCTCGTTGGCGAAGTGGGTCTTGGTGTAGGCGATCAAGCCGTCCAGGATTTTGCCCAGCGCGTCCTTGCCGCGCCCGCCCTGCACCGCGTCGAACAGGTCGTTCACCATGGCGACGAGCTTCTTGTGCTCGTTGTCGAACTGCGCGATTCCGACGCTCAGCTTGTCGTTCCACTCCATCAACGGCATCGCGTTTTCCCTTTCTTGTGGCGAGAAGACCGGTCCTCCCCCGGCGGGCAATAGCCCTTCTATAAAAAAGGGTACCCCTTCGCGACATGTCTTTCAACCGTCGGTCGGCGCCCGGGGCGCGGCACCGCGTCGCTGCCATTCGCCTACCGATTACCAAACGCCCGCGGTCACGCATTACCGGCTAAAGCGCCGGAACCATCCGCCACCCCGGATGTTGGGGAAACGTTTCCACTTTGAAAGGAACATTTCATGAACACGCAGCACGATCGCCGGAGCCACCCGCAGGAGAACCCGAAGACCGGGGACGATTATTCCAACCGCGACAAGAAGCCGGAGGACTGGACGACCGGCGACGAACCCATGACCGGCGCCCAGGCGTCCTACCTGAAGACCTTGAGCGAGGAGGCCGGCGAATCCTTCGACGGCGACCTCACCAAAGCGGAGGCGTCGAAGCGCATCGACGCCCTTCAGGAAAAGACCGGCCGCGGCACCTGACGATGCGGCCGGTCATCCCGCCGCCCGGTCCGGTCCGCGCACCATCGCACCGTGCTGCACAAGCGTGTAGTCCAGCAGGTCGCGGCCGAAGGCGGTGGCCATGCGGATCCGGTCCGGATCGACCGGCCGTGCTCCGTCCGCATCCCCCCGGTGCTGAAGACGCAGCAGATCGCCCTGGTCGGATTCCGGGAACACGCCTGCGAAGGTGAAGCCCAGCGCCTCCAGCCGGCCGGCCATCATCTGTGTGGCCGGATCGGCGAGCGGCAGGTCGAGGAAGACCACCTCGGCCCGCATCATCGCCGCCTCGCGCAGGCGCAGGCGGACGATTTCGACAAGGTTCAGCCCGCTTTCAGCCACGTGGATCATCGCCGCTCCGAAATCCGGCATGAACCGCAAGCGGATGTCCGCCTGCCCCGGCAGAGCCGTCAGCGCACCGACGCGCGCCATCGCCAGCCGCCGGTCCAGACCGACGTGGCGATAGATGCGCTCCACCATGGCCCAGTGGCCGAGCGGAACGTAGACGGTGCGGGCCGGTGCCGGGTTCAGGCCGATGTGGAACAGCACCGCCGCCTGCCGCTGCGCGCCGGGGCAATCGAAGGCGGTGAAGGTGCGCTTGGCCGGGATGTAGTCCAGCAGCACCCCCGTTTCCCGCGCGCCCATGGCAATGTTGGCCTTCTGGGAATGGTCGTGGATAGTCACCGCCTCCCCATACAGGCCGACCAGCCTATCGGCCCTGGCCTTGGCGAAAGCAACCTCCTTCAGCCGCTTGAACAGGCCGCCGCCACGGTGCGCCGGGTCCACCACGCCCATCGTGACCTCCGCGATGCGGCTGTGGGCATGCTCCTTCATCAACCCCTGGTGCGCCACGATCTCGCCGTCCGGCGTCACGGCAACGACGGAGAAAAGCAGTCCGCCGGTCAGCAATTGCCGAACCCGTTCCGGGTCGTAAACGAACGGCTTGTAGGTGTCGCCATAGACCCGCTGCATGCAGCGGGCGAAGGCCGGGGCATCGTCCGCGACCATGGGGCGGAGCGCAACTTCAGTGAGAGTCATGCAGGAGCTTCCCTTCTTCATGCGACCGCATGCCGCGGCCTTTGCACGAAAAAGCAGAGAAACTCATTTTCACATTCGTCAAGGAAAGAACGCGAAAGATGGGCTGCGGCGAATACTCCACCGCTCGGCAATAGAGCGGATGCAGGAAACGCCGCAACCTTTCACAGTAAGAATCGGGTGAAGGGGCAGAAATTTTCCATCCGCCGCAATTTACACGGCCGCTATTCGAGGCATACTTGGGTATTTCCCACGCCGGAACGCTCCATCAGCGCCCCGGCACCCGCGAACGACACCCCACAAATGGCATCGGGCCGCGCAAGGGCGGCCCGATGGCATGCGGCAACTCGGGCGGCGGACGGGGCTACACCGCCATGTCCTCGGCGTAATGGCAGGCGACCAGCCGTTCGTCGACCGGGCGCAGGGCCGGCACCTCCGTCGCGCACCGCTCCGTCGCGTAGGGGCAGCGTTTGTGGAAGGGGCAACCCGGCGGCGGGTTCAGCGGCGATGGCAGCTCGCCCTTGGGAATGACCCGCTCTGCCCGCAGCGTCGGATTCACGCGCGGCGTGGCGGCCAGCAGGATGCGGGTGTAGGGGTGCCGCGGACGGCTGAAGACCACATCCTTCGGCCCGTGCTCCACCGGGCGGCCCAGATACATGACCATAATGGCGTCGGCAATGTGCCGCACCACACTCAGGTCGTGGGAGATGAACAGGTAGGCGAGGTTCAGTTCCTCCTGCAGGTCCATCATCAGGTTCAGCACCTGCGCCTGGATCGACACGTCCAGCGCCGACACCGGCTCGTCCGCCACGACCACGCGCGGGTTCAGCATCAGCGCGCGGGCAATGGCAATGCGCTGGCGCTGGCCGCCAGAGAACATGTGCGGGTAGCGGTCGATCTGGTCCGGGCGCAGGCCGACCTTGGCCATCATCGCCAGCGCCTTTTCCCGCCGCTCGGTCTTGCCCATGGGCGTGTTGATGACCAGCGGCTCCGTCAGGATGGAGCCGACCGTCTTGCGCGGGTTCAGAGAGCCGTAGGGGTTCTGGAACACCATTTGGACGGTGCGCCGCAGTTCCTTCATCTCCGCCGCGCTGCGCCCGACCACGTCGCGGCCGTCGTACAGAAGCTGGCCCGACGACGGCGGCTCGATCATGGTGACGGAGCGCGCCAGCGTGGACTTGCCGCAGCCGGACTCGCCGACCACGGCCAGCGTCTTCCCCGCCTCCAACTGGAAGGACACGCCGTCCAGGGCCTTCACGGTCGCGTGCGGCTTGAAGGCGCCGCGCTTTACCGCGTAGTGCTTGCGCAGGTGGATGGCTTCCAGCACGACCGGGCCGGTCGTCGGCATCGTCTCCGTGAGGATGTCGGTCATCACACGGCCTCCTCGGCGCCGAAGGGCGCGTTGGGCCCGGCGTTGTTGGACAGGGGATAGAAGCAGCGCGCCTTGCCCGCGTCGACGTCGAACAGCGCCGGGCGTTCGATGCGGCAGCGCTCGTGGGCGAAGCGGCAGCGCGGGTTGAACAGGCAGCCCTGCGGCCGGTCGCTGATGCCCGGCACCATGCCGGGGATCGTCGGCAGGCGCCGCTTGCCGAAGGCCCGCTCCGGCAGCGCGTCCAGCAGGGCGCCGGTGTAGGGGTGGCGCGGCGCGTTGAACAGCGCGTCCACCGGGCGCGTCTCCACCACCTGGCCGGCGTACATCACCACGACGCGCTGGGCCGTTTCCGCCACCACGCCCATGTCGTGGGTGATCAGGATCAGGGCCATGCCCCGCTCCTTCTGCAAGCGGACCAGCAGGTCGAGGATCTGCTTCTGGATGGTCACGTCCAGCGCGGTCGTCGGCTCGTCCGCGACGAGCAGGCGCGGGTTGCAGGCGATCGCGATGGCGATCATCACGCGCTGGTTCATGCCGCCCGAAAGCTGGTGCGGGAAGGCCGACAGGCGGCTTTCCGGGGCGGGAATGCCGACCTGTTCCAGCAGTTCGATGGCGCGGTTGCGCAGCGCCTTGCCGGACAGCCCCTCGTGCACCTTCAGCGTTTCCATGATCTGGAAGCCGACGGTGAAGCAGGGGTTCAGGCTGGTCATCGGCTCCTGGAAGACCATGGCAACGTCCTTGCCGGTGATCTTCCGCCGTTGCGCCGGGCTCATGGCCAGCAGGTCCTTGCCGCCGAAGTGCATGCGGTCGGCCACGACCTTGCCGTTGGAACCCAGCAGGCCCATGACGGCGAGCGAGGTCACCGACTTGCCGGAGCCGGACTCGCCGACGATGCCCACCACTTCGCCCTCGTCCACGGTGAGGTCGATGCCGTCCACGGCGCGGAAGGTGCCGGCGCGGGTGGTGAACTCGACGGACAGGTTCTTGATGTCGAGAAGGGGCATGATGAGCTTCAGCGTTTCAGCTTGGGATCGAGGGCATCGCGAAGCCCGTCGCCCAGCAGGTTGAAGGCGAGCACCGTCACCAGGATGGCCACGCCGGGCCACGTCACGACCCAGGGGGCGCGCTGGAGGAACTGGAGCGAGGAGGCCAGCATGGTGCCCCACTCCGGCGTCGGCGGCTGTGCGCCGAGGCCGAGGAAGCCCAGCGCCGCGGCGTCCAGGATGGCGGTGGAAAAGCCCAGCGTCGCCTGCACGATCAGCGGCGCCACGCAGTTCGGCAGCACCACGACCAGCATCAGGCGCAGCGGCCCGGCCCCCGCAACGCGGGAGGCGATCACATAATCCTTGCTGGTCTCCGCCATCACCGCCGCGCGGGTCAGGCGGGCGTAGTGCGGGATCACGACGATGGACACCGCCAGCATGGCGTTCACCAGCCCCGGCCCGAGGATGGCGGCCACCACCACGGCCAGCAGCAGGCTGGGCAGCGACAACAGGATGTCCATCAGGCGCATGATCAGCACGTCGGCTGTGCCGCCGAAGAAGCCGGCGAGCATGCCCAGCGCCAGACCGACGGCCAGCGACAGGGTCACCACGATCAGGCCGATCATCATCGACAGGCGGGCGCCGAAGATCAGGCGGGACAGCATGTCGCGGCCGATGTCGTCGGTGCCCAGGATGAAGCGCCAGCTTCCGCCGTCCTGCCAGACCGGCGGAACCAGAATGGCCTCGCGGTACTGGATGTTCGGGTCGTGCGGCGCCACCAGCGGGGCGAACAGCGCGACCAGCGCGATGGCCACGATCACCGTCAGGCCGATCATGGCGCCGGTGTTCTGCCGGAAATGGTACCAGAACTCGACCAGCGGGTGCGGCGGCTGCGAGGTCGGGACGGTGGCGGCGATCGCCGTGGCTTGGACTTCACTCGTCATGACGTCACCTCACCGCGAATGGCGGATGCGGGGATTGAGGACGCCGTACAGGACGTCCACCAGCAGGTTCACGGCCATCACCGTCGTCGCGATCAGCAGCACCCCGCCCTGGAGCGCCGGATAGTCGCGGCGGTTGATGCTCTCGATCAGCCACTTGCCCACGCCCGGCCAGGAGAAGATCGTCTCCGTCAGGATCGCGCCGCCCAGCAGCGTGCCGACCTGGAGGCCGATCACCGTAACGACCGGGATCAGCGCGTTGCGCAGCGCGTGCATGCCGATCACCCGCTTGCCGGCCAGGCCCTTGGCCTTCGCCGTGCGGATGTAGTCCTCACCCAGCACCTCCAGCATGGCAGAGCGCGTCATGCGCGCCACGACGGCCAGCGGAACGGTGCCCAGAACGATCATCGGCAGGATGAGGTGGTGCAGCGCGGACCAGAAGGCCTCGTACTCGCCGGCCAGCAGCGTGTCGATCAGCATGAAGCCGGTCACCGGCTCCACGTAGTACATCAGGTCGAGACGGCCGGAGACCGGGGTCACGCCCAGCCCGACCGAAAAGAACAGGATCAGCAGCAGGCCCCACCAGAAGATCGGCATCGAATAGCCGGTCAGGCTGATGCCCATCACGCCGTGGTCGAAGATCGACCCGCGCTTGACCGCCGCGATGATGCCGGCCGGCAGGCCGACCAGCGTGGCGAACAGCATGGCGAGCGCGGCCAGTTCCAGCGTCGCCGGGAACAGCGTCAGGAACTCGCTCAGCACCGGGTTGCGGGTCACCAGCGACATGCCGAGATCGCCCGACAGGACGCCGCCGATGTAGTCGAGGAACTGTTGCCACAAGGGCAGATCCAACCCCAGCTCGTGACGCAGCTGCGCCAGCCGTTCGGGCGGGATGCCGCGTTCTCCCACGCGGACCTCGATGGGGTCGCCGGGGACAAGACGGATCAGGAGAAAGGTCAGGAAGGTGACCCCGAGGAAAGTCGGGATTACCAAGCTCACCCGAGTCAGGATGAAGCGCAGCATCGGAACATCACCGGGCTCGAAACGAAAGCAAGGGGGCGGCTGCCCCCTTGGTCTCTGCTTCCGCAGGGAAGCCGGGGGTTTAATCCCCGGCTTCCTCTTTGTAAAGTCGTTTGCTAGACGGACTTATTGTTTCAAATCCACCCCGTAGAAGCGATGCACGCCGAACGGGTCCATCTTATAATCGACCACATTCTTGCTCATCGCCATGTGCACGACGGAGTGCGCGATGGTGAGCCACGGCGCCTCTTCCTTGAAGATGACCTGTGCCTGCTCGTACAGCTTGGTGCGGGCGGCGATGTCGGTCGTGCGCTTGGCTTCCAGGACGAGGTCGTCGTATTCCTTGTTGCACCACTTGGAAACGTTCGATCCGCCCGGACGCGCGGCCTCGCAGCCCAGCAGCACGTGCAGGAAGTTGTCCGGGTCGCCGTTGTCGCCGGTCCAGCCGAAGGTGGCGGTCTGGTGCTCGCCGGCCTGCAGGCGCTTGCGGTATTCACCCCACTCGTACTGCACGACCTTCGCCTTGACGCCGATCTTCTCCAGGTCGGCCTGCATCATCTCGGCCATGCGCTTGGCGTTCGGGTTGTACGGGCGCTGCACCGGCATGGCCCACAGGTCGGTCTCGAAGCCGTTCGGATAGCCGGCCTCGGCCAGCAGCTTCTTCGCGCGCTCCGGATCGTAGGGGTAGTCCTCGATGTCCTTGTTGTACGACCACATGGTCGGCGGAATCGGGTTCTTCGCCGGGACGCCGGCGCCCTGGTAGACGGTGTCGACGATGGCCTTCTTGTCGATGGCCATGTTGATGGCGCGGCGGACGCGGACGTCGTCGTAGGGCTTCTTCGTGACGTTCAGCGCCAGATAGCCGATGTTCAGGCCTTCCTGCTCCATCAGGTTGATGGCCGGGTCCTTCTTCATCGCCTCCAGATCGGCCGGGTTCGGGTACGGCACGATGTGGCACTCGCCGGCCTTCAGCTTGGCGAAGCGGACGGCGGCGTCCGGCGTGATGGCGAAGACCAGATTGTCGATGGGAGCCTTGCCGCCCCAGTACTGGTCGAACGCCTTGTAGCGGATGACCGCGTCCTTCTGGTAGGCGACGAACTGGAACGGACCGGTGCCGATCGGCGCCTGGTCCATCTTGTCGATCTGGTTCTTCTTCTGCAGGAAGTCCGCGTATTCCGCCGACTGGATCGCCGCGAAGGGCATCGCCAGGTTGGCGATGAACGGAGCCTCGACCGCGTTCAGGGTGAACTTGACGGTGTAGTCGTCCACCTTCTCGATCGACTTCAACAGCTTGGGCATGGCCATGTCGTTGAAGTAGTCGTAGGCGCCGCCGGACACCTTGTGGAACGGATGATCAGTCTTCCACTGGCGATTGAACGACCACAGCACGTCGTCCGCGTTGGCTTCGCGGGTCGGCTTGAACTCGTTGTTGCTGTGCCACTTCGCGCCCTTGCGCAGGTGGAAGGTGTAGGTCAGGCCATCGTCGGACACTTCCCACGATTCCGCCAGCCCCGGAACCACCTTGGTGCCGCCGCGCTCGAAATGAACGAGGTTGTTGTAGACCGGCAGCGACACGTCGAAGCTGGTGCCCGTGGTGTTCACCATCGGATTGAAATTTTCGGGGCTGCCCTCGGAGCAGTAGACGAGGGTCTTAGCCGCCTGTGCCGGTGCCGCAAGCGCCAGCGCGGCCGCAACGCCGAGCCCGGCTCCCAGCAGAATGCGCTTCATTTTTTCGTGCCTCCCGTATTCGGACGAAGGGGGCAGCCGGTATACCCGGCCATCCCTGTGGAATCCCGGTTCATTTGGCGCGCGGGCTAATTTTCTGTCAACACGCAAGCCGGCCTAGACCACGCGTTCGCGGGGGCAAGTTTCAGCCAAGCTTGTATTTCAGCCGCGGCCCGATCTCGATGAACCCTTCACGTTCATAAAAACGCACGGAATCCGGCCATTCCATGGCGGATGGAGCCCCCACCTCGACACGGGTCCAGCCATGCCGGCGTCCATGGTCGATGACCGCCCGGACCAGCTCGCACCCCACACCGTTCGAGCGCAACTCCGGCGCGACGTACAACTCCGCGATGATCCCGAAACGCCCGAGCGTGTGGATGGAGGCCGACTCCGCAACCGTCGCCACGCCGACGGCCCGCCCTGCCGCAGTCTCGGCCAGGAAGACGGCGTGGCCCGAGCCGTCGCCCAGCAGCCCTTCGGCCACCGCCACCATCACCGGACGGGGCGGCTCGTTCCGCCCGTCCGTCAGTTCCGACAGCAGGGCCGCGACGAGGTCCACCACCGTCCCGGTGTCCGCCAGTCCCGCTTTCCGGATTCGAAGTCCCTTCATGCCGCCTCTCCCCTTACGGTCACGCCGGGAAGATAACGCGAAAGCGGGGCCTTGAGCCCATGTTCGTTGCAGGCCCCCGTTTCCTACAATGCTTGGGCCTCGAAGGTCACGGCGTCGAGCAGGAAGCTGCCGTCATCCTCGATGGCGAAATATTCGCGGACCTCCGCCGACGCGATTGTCTGCAACGAGCGGATGGCCTGGGCGTGCAGGTCGGGCGTGCGGGTGCGGGCGATCCAGACGGGAAAATCCATGCGCAGGCGCCGCGCGGTGATGCCGGTCACCTCGAAGCCGACGCGGCCCAGCACCGCCGTCCATTCCGCAACGCTGTAGTTGCGCACGTGCGACGGGTCGCGCAGCAGTTCGATGGTCTGGAAATGCGTGTCCAGCAGCGGATGGGCGGGTGCCACCACGTCCGCGAAGATGGCCGTTCCGCGTGGCGCCAGCACCCGCCGCGCCTCGCGCAGACCGGCCTCGGCATTCACCCAGTGGTGGACGCTGAACCGGCTCAGCACCACGTCGAAATACCCGTCGGCGAACGGCAGATGCTCGGCCGCCGCCTGCTGGGTCCGGACGTTGGACAGGCCACGCTCCGCGGCGGTGCGGGCGACGGCGTCCATCATCTCGGCGGTCAGGTCGACCGCGACCACTTCGGCCACGTGGGGGGCGGCGCGGTAGCTGACGTGGCCGCCGCCGCTGCCCAAATCCAGAACGCGGGCTGTGGAGCGGCCACGCAACGCCGCCTCGATCTGGTCCAGGTCTGCGCCGGAGGCGTGCACCGCGCTGGTGACGTAGTCGCCGGCCCGCGGACCGTACTGGTCGGCGACGAAGCTGTGGTGGGTGTTGGTGGTCATGGCTGCACCTTTGTTGCGCTGTCATAAGGGTGCACCACCATCCACCCTCCCGCACCCTGGTACAAGGCAAGCGCTTATCCTGGTATAAACACTTCCACCATGATACCGGGCACCGACCAGAGACGCCTGCTGGGCGCCTTCCTCCGCACCCACCGCGAACGTCTGACCCCGCAGGAGGCCGGCATCCACGGCGGCTCCGCCCGGCGGCGCACGCCCGGCCTTCGGCGGGAGGAAGTGGCGCATCTCTGTGGCCTCAGCCCGACCTGGTACACATGGCTGGAGCAGGGCCGGGACGTGTCCGTCTCGCCCACCGCGCTGGCCCGTATCGCCGGGGCGCTGCACCTGACGGCGGCGGAGCGCGCCTATCTGTTCGAGTTGGCGCGCAAGCGCGACCCCGACGCCGCCGGAGGGGGAGTGCCGGACATGCCGCCGGCCGCCCTGCGGTCCGCCTTGGACGCCATCGTGGCACCGGCCTACCTGCTCGACCGCGTCTGGAACGCCTGCGCCTGGAACGAGGCCGCCGCCCGGCATTTCGTCGGATGGCTTGGCGGGGCGGAGCGCAACCTGCTGCGCTACGTCTTCCTTGACCCGACGGCGCGGACCTTCATCTGCGACTGGGAGGACCGCGCCCGCCGCCTGCTGGCGGAATTCCGCGCCGACACCGCCCGCCGCAGCGAAGACGCGGAGGTCTCCGCCCTGGTGCAGGAGTTGCGGAACGGCAGCGCCCACTTCACCCGATTCTGGGACGACCACGGCGTGCTGGGCCGCGAGGGCGGGACTCGGAGCTTCAGCCATCCCCTGAGCGGATTGCTGGTCTACGAACAACTGACGTTGAACCCCGCCGGACGCACGGACTACAAGCTCGTCATGCTCCTGGGGCCGGTCGCGGCCGAGGATGCCGTGTGATAAACACCCCGGACGCTCCCATGAAAACGGCCATGAAAACGGCTTCGCCCAACGCCGCCCTGGCGGCCTACGGCTACTATTTCCTCAGTTCGGCCTTTTTCGCGTCGAACATCGTGTTCGGGCGCGCGGCGGCCCACGTCGTGCCGCCGGTCGGGCTGGCCTTCTGGCGCTGGGTGATCGCGTTCCTGATCATCCTGCCCTTCGCGCTGCCGGGTCTCCTGCTCCATCGCTACACGCTGCTGCGGTCGTGGAAGCGGTTGCTGGTGATGGGGGCGCTCGGCCAGGGCATTTGCGGGGCCGGGCTGTATGTGGCGCTGGAATACACCAGCGCGACCAACGCCGGCCTGATCTACGCGACCAGCCCGGTCATGATCCTGATGATCGCCGCCCTGTGGCTGGGCGAGGCGGTGACGCTGCGCCAGACCTTTGGCATCGCGATGGCGATGGCCGGCGTGCTGGTCATCCTGACGAAGGGCGAGCCGGAGGCGCTGCGGCACTTCTCCTTCAACATCGGCGACCTGATGGTGCTGGGCGTGGCGGCGGCCTGGGCCGTCTACACGGTGCTGGCCCGCCAGTCGAAGACGTCTCTGCCGGTGGTGACCGGATTCGCGGCCAACGCCCTGTCCGGCGTGATCGTGCTGGCCCCCCTCTGCGCGTGGGAGACCGTGGCCCTGCACCCCGCGCCGCTGACGCTGGACACGGCGGTGCGCATCGCGGGACTGGCCCTCTTCGCGTCGGTGCTGGCCTTCATCACCTATCAGAAGACCATCGTCCTGATGGGGCCGGCGCGGGGCGGCACGTCGCTGTACGTCATGCCGGTTTGGACCGCGCTGGCCGCCTGGGCGCTTCTGGGTGAGGAATTGCACCTGTTCCATCTGGTGGGCGTGGTGCTGGTGCTGCCCGGCCTGCTGCTGGCGACGCTGCCACCGCGCCGCCAGCCCGCAAGCCCGGTTGTTACCCGATCATCGGAAGCGTGAGCCCCTGTTCGCGGGCGCAGTCCTTGGCGATGTCATAGCCCGCGTCGGCGTGGCGCATCACGCCGGTGCCCGGATCGTTGGTCAGCACCCGCTCCAGCCGCTTCGCGGCGGCCGGCGTGCCGTCGGCGACGATCACCATGCCCGCATGCTGGCTGTAGCCCATGCCGACGCCGCCGCCGTGGTGCAGCGACACCCAGGTGGCGCCGGACGCGCAGTTCAGCAGGGCGTTCAGCAGCGGCCAGTCCGACACCGCGTCGGAGCCGTCGATCATCCCCTCCGTCTCGCGATTCGGGCTGGCGACGGAGCCGCTGTCCAGATGGTCGCGGCCGATGACGATCGGCGCCTTCAGCTCGCCCTTCGCCACCATCTCGTTGAAGGCGAGGCCGAGCCGCGCGCGGTCGCCCAGGCCAACCCAGCAGATGCGCGCCGGAAGACCCTGGAAGCGGATGCGCTCCCGCGCCATGTCCAGCCAGTTGTGCAGGTGCGGATTGTCGGGGATCAGCTCCTTCACCTTGGCGTCGGTGCGGTAGATGTCCTCCGGGTCGCCGGACAGAGCGGCCCAGCGGAACGGGCCGATGCCGCGGCAGAACAGCGGCCGGATGTAAGCCGGCACGAAGCCGGGGAAGGCGAAGGCGTCTTCCACCCCCTCATCCTGGGCCATCTGGCGGATGTTGTTGCCGTAGTCGAGAGTCGGCACGCCCATGGCGTGGAAGTCCAGCATCGCCCGCACATGCTTGGCCATCGACTGCTTCGCCGCCGCGACCACCGCTGCCGGGTCGCTGCGCCGCTTGGCCTCCACCTCCTCCAGCGTCCAGCCGGCGGGCAGGTAGCCGTTCAGCGGGTCGTGCGCGCTGGTCTGGTCGGTGACGGCGTCAGGGCGGTAGCGCGGGTCGGTCTTGGCGCGCCGCACCAGTTCCGGAAACACCTCCGCCGCGTTGCCGAGCAGGCCGACCGACACCGGCTTGCCGCTGGCCTGGGCCTCCCAGATCATCGCCATCGCCTCGTCGAGGCTGGAGGCGGAGCGGTCCAGATACTTCGTCTCAAGCCGCCGCTCGATGCTGCGGGCCGAGCATTCCACGGCCAGCATGGAGGCGCCGGCCATGGTCGCCGCCAGCGGCTGCGCACCGCCCATGCCGCCCAGCCCGCCGGTCAGGATCCAGCGCCCCTTCAGGTCGCCGCCGTAGTGCCGCCGCCCGACCTCCACGAAGGTCTCGTAGGTGCCCTGCACGATCCCCTGGCTGCCGATGTAGATCCAGGACCCGGCGGTCATCTGGCCGTACATCATCAGCCCCTTGGCATCCAGCTCCCGGAAATGGTCCCAGGTCGCCCAGTGCGGCACGAGGTTGGAATTCGCGATCAGCACCCGCGGCGCATCGGCGTGCGTGCGGAAGACGCCGACCGGCTTGCCGGACTGGACCAGCAGGGTCTGGTCATCCTCCAGCGTCTTCAGCGCCGCGACGATGGCGTCGAAGCAGGCCCAATTGCGCGCCGCGCGGCCAATGCCGCCATAGACCACCAGCTCGTCCGGATTCTCCGCCACATCCGGGTCGAGATTGTTCATCAGCATGCGCAGCGGCGCCTCGGTCAGCCACGATTTGGCGGACAGTTCCGTGCCATGCGGCGCGCGGATGATGCGCCGGTTGGCCGGTTGGGTGGTGTCGGTCATGAAACTCTTCCCTCTTCGGAATTTTTTGTTCGGACGGGCCTTTTTGCCACTCCGCAAAGCTGCGACATTAGCCTACGGCGTGTTGCTGTTATAGGGGGTCACCCCAACGCACCCCGAACCAGCTTGCCTTCCCTGACCACCGCCGCGCAGGGGTTGGCGCCCAGCCAGTAGCACAGTTCGGCCGGGTCGCCGATGCTCCACACCGCCAGATCGGCGGCCTTGCCGGCCTCCAGGGTGCCGTGCGTTTCCGCCATGCCCAGCGCCTGGGCGGCATTGCGGGTGACGCCGGCCAGCGCCTCCTGCGGGGTCAGGCGGAACAGGGTGCAGGCCATGTTCAGCATCAGCAGCAGCGACACCGCGGGCGAGGTGCCGGGGTTGCAGTCGGTGGACACCGCCATCAGCACGCCGTGCCGCCGGAACAGGTCGATGGGTGGCAGCTTCGTCTCGCGCAGCATGTAGAAGGCGCCGGGCAGCAGCACGGCCACCGTACCGGATTCGGCCATGGCGCGCACCGCCTCCTCGCCCGTGTGCTCCACATGGTCGGCCGACAGCGCGCGGTAGCGCGCGGCCAGCGCAGCCCCGCCTCCGTCGGACAGCTGGTCGGCGTGCAGCTTCACCGGCAGGCCCAGGCGGCAGGCGATGTCAAAGACGCGGGCGGTCTGTTCCGGCGTGAAGGCGATCCGCTCGCAGAAGGCGTCCACCGCGTCCACCAACTCCTCTTCGGCCAACGCCGGGAGAATCGTATCGCAGACCAGCGCAATGTAGTCGTCCGGCCGCCCGGCGAACTCAGGCGGCAGGGCGTGGGCGGCGAGGCAGGTGGTGCGCACTGTCACCGGGTAACGTTGCCCCAAAGCCCGCGCCGCGCGCAGCATCGCGCGCTCCGTAGCGAGGTCGAGGCCATAGCCGGACTTCACCTCCACCACCGTCACGCCCTCGGCCAACAGGCGCTCCAACCGGACGGACGCGCTCGCGGCCAGTGCGTCCTCCCCCGCGGCGCGCGTGGCCGCGACGGTCGAGACGATGCCGCCGCCGGCCTTGGCGATCTCCTCGTAGGTGGCGCCTTCCAGCCGCATTTCGAATTCGCGGGCCCGGTTGCCGCCGAACACCAGATGGGTGTGGCAGTCAATCAGGCCGGGTGTGACCCAGCGCCCGCCAAGGTCATGCTCCGCCGCCGCCCGGCCCGCCGGCAACGCTGCGTGGGGACCGATCCAGGCGACGCGACCGTCCTTCACGGCGATGGCGACGTCCCGGATGGCGCCCTCCGCCGCCATCGTCGCCGCGTGCCCGTTGAGCCAGAGGCTGTCCCACTCCATCGTCTTCCCCTCTCCTTCCCTGGTCCGCTCCTGGTCAACGGGGCGGCATTGTTTGTATATCGTGATTCGCAATGCCGCCGGCACGCCGTCATCACTGAAATACCCTATACTGCCGCCGCTCCTCAAACCGCCCACGGCTTCGCCCCTTCATGACGACCGAACAGACGCCGCATCCCGTCCTTCTCTGCGCCGACGATTACGGCCTGTCGCCGGGCGTGAACGAGGCCATCCGCGACCTGATCGCCGCCGGGCGCCTGACCGCCACATCCGCCATGACCCTGTGCCCCTATTGGGCGGAGGGGGCCGCATCGCTGAAAGCACTGTCCGACAAGGCCGACGTCGGGCTGCACTTCACCCTGACCGACCAGCCGCCGCTCGGTGCCATGCCGAAACTGGCACCAAACGGGAAGCTGCCGCCGCTTGGCACACTGATGCGGCTGGCCTACACCGGCCGGCTCGACAAGGATGAGATCCGGGCGGAACTGGCCCGGCAGATCGACGCCTTCATCGCCGCCTGGGACGGCCCGCCGGCCTACATCGACGGGCATCAGCACGTTCACCAGTTGCCCACCGTGCGCGAGGCTGTGGCCAACGCCCTGGGCACCCTGCCCGGTGCCTACGTCCGCCTGTGCGGGGAGCCGCCTGCCGACATTCTGCGACGAGGCGTTTCCGTGCCGAAGACCCTGCTGATCGGAGGGCTCGGCGGCGGGCTGGCGCGGCTGGCCCGTCGGCACGGCATCCCGGCCAACGACAGCTTTCGCGGAGTCTACGATTTTTCGGGGCGCGAGCCCTTCGACGGCCTGATGTCGCGATTCCTGGACCGGCCGCGGGGGCGCACGCTCGTCATGGTTCATCCCGGCATCCCGGATAAGGCATTGCGCCGCGCGGACCCACTGGTCGACCAGCGCAGAGTAGAATACGACTACCTGAAAGGCCCCGAATTCGAGGCTCTTTTGCAGTCCCGGAACATCCGGCTTGCGCGATTTTCCGAGCTTTCAACCGTTTGACGCAGCGCAACAAAGCTTCGCCGCAATGCGGTAGCCTTTGACCACGGCCCAACAATTCTGTACCTAAGAATTGTCACAGGCAGCGCTGCGTCGGTTGAGGAAAGCCGGCGTGCATGCGCCTTCCCGTGGCAGGGCGGCCGCTGGACAATACCCAAACATGACGCAGCACGTACCGTTTGATCCGCGGTTCCCGCTCGCCACCGGCATCGGTGCGGAGGTCACCCACGCCCTGCGGGTGAAGCCGGTGTGGGACCAGCTTGCCCGGATACTGCTGTTCTGCCTCGCCGTTATCGCCTCGCTGACCTTCCGCGACTACGGCATCAGCACCGACGAGGAGGTGCAGCACATCTACGGGCAGAAGCTGCTGGCCTTCTACACCAGCGGCTTCCAGGATTGGTCGGCCTTCACCTTCAAGGACCTGTACCTGTACGGCGGGCTGTTCGACCTTGCCGTGGCGCTGTTGGTCCCGGTTTCCCCGTTCGAGGAGTACGAGACCCGGCACCTGCTGTGCGCCATCGTCGGCGTATTGGGCATCGCTGGAACGTGGCGTCTGGGCCGGTTGCTGGCCGGACCCCGCGCCGGGTTTCTGGCTGCGGTGATGCTGGCGCTCTCCGGCGTCTATTACGGCGCCATGTTCAACAACACCAAGGACGTGCCCTTCGCGGCCGGCATGGTGTGGACCATCTATTTCGCCACGCGCATGGCCCTGCAATTTCCAAAGCCCCGCCGGTCGGCAGTGCTGAAGTTCGGGGTGGCGCTGGGGCTGTCGCTGGGGATCCGGGTCGGCGCGATTCTGGCCGGTGTCTATCTGGGGGCTGCGGCCGTCCTCTACCTTATTGTGGCGGCAAGGCGCGCTGGCTGGCGCGCGGCCCTGGACGATGCGAAAAGCATCATCCTCCGCTCGGTACCCGCTTTGCCCGTCGCCTATGTACTGATGGCGGCGCTCTGGCCCTGGGGAGCGTTCGAGCCGCTGAACCCCTTCCGCGCGCTGTTCACCTTTTCCTCCTTTCAGCACCTCCAGTTCTCGTTGCAGACCCTGTTCCTGGGCGAAATGGTGTCGGCGGTGGATGCGCCGGTGCTCTACCTGCCGCTCTATCTGCTGATCAAGCTGCCGGAAACAGTGGTGGTCGGCACCGGCATCGCCGTTCTTTGGGGGATCGTATGGGCGGGACGGATGATGCGGTCCCGACACGCGGCCTGGGACCCGGTGGTGCGCTACACCATCACCGTTCTGGCGGCCTTTCTGCCGGTCCTGATGTTCGTAGCGATGCGGCCGACGGTCTACAACGGTATCCGCCATTTCATGTTCGTCGTGCCGCCGATGATCGTGCTGGCCGCCGTCGCCTTTGACCGTCTGTGGAGCGTTGCAGAGGCCCGCAGCGAACTGATGGGGCGCGCCGTGGCACTGGCGCTGGCTACCACGGCGACGGTGCAGGCTTGGGGACTGGGCACCCTGCACCCTAACCAGTATGTCTACTACAATCACTTCGTCGGCGGCATGAAGGGAGCGGCCGGCAGGTTCGAACTGGACTACTGGGGCAACTCCCTGCACGAAGCGACCCAGGAACTGATCGCCTTCATCGAGCGCGAGAACGACGGCGGTACGCCGCCCCGTGTCTACACGCTGACGGTCTGCGGGAACCCTCTGGCCGTGCGCTACGACCTGCCGCCCTGGCTGAAGCTGGTCAACGGAATCGAGCCGGACTGGCGCCGCGCCGACTTCTTCCTGGCCTTCACGCAGAGCCGCCGCTGCCCGTCTTTGCTCGACGGCCGGCCGATTATCGAGATCGGTGTGGACGGCGTGCCGCTGTCCATCGTCAAGGACCGCCGCCGCGTCGAAGAGTAAGATGGGTGGCATAATGTCGCTCTAAGGTCATAGGACCACCGCGCCGGCTTGACGCGCCGCGCAACGAATCCGTACCCTTTCAAAGCATTGTTGCGCGAAGGGACGGCATCCCTTTTCAAAAGGGCTGAAGAACGACCGCTCCCACGCCATCCATCCGAAAAATGCGAAGGGGAGCAGGACGGGTATGCACGACGTCCATTCAACGGAAGGAAGCCGCGAGGGCCAGAACTGGGTCGATTTCTGGAATCGACCAAACGCCATTTACGCCAACCGCCGCAATTTGGAGACACATTTCGCCTGCTTGCAGCAGGACCTCGATGCCTATCTGCCGACGGACGGAACGGTGCTGGATTTCGGCTGTGGCGACGCCCTGGCGGCGGAGGCCATGGCCGCGCGCTGCCGCACCGTCTACCTGTTCGACGCCGCCCCGGCAGTCCAGCAACGCCTGCGCGCGCGCTTCCCCGGCCATCCGCGAATCAAGGTCTTGAGCGAGGAGGAACTTGCCGCCCTGCCCTCGGGCAGCGTCGATATGGTGCTGGCCGTCTCCGTGCTGCAATACATTCCGCGCCAGGCGGTGGGTGATGTCCTGAACCGCTGGCGCGACCTGCTCAGCCGCCAGGGCCGCATTCTGATCGCCGACGTGGTGGACCCGCGCACCCCGATGCTGCGCGACGTGGCGAGCCAGCTCAGCATGGCCCGGAAGCATGGCTTCCTGATGGCCGCCCTGCTCGGGCTCGGCCGGATGGCCCTGTCCGACTACCGCCGCATCCGGCGGGAGGCCGGCTTCTCCGCCTATACGCCCGAGGATTTGCTGTCGCTGCTGGCGGACGCCGGCCTGCGCGCCGATCCCCTGCCGCACAACGTCGGACCGACGCCGCACCGCCATTCCTTCCTGGCGCGCCCAGATCGTCAGGCTGACCGTCAGGCGGCGGACGACCCGGCGCTGAACGTCCAGTAACGGTTTGCGCCAAAGCTCCAGACCATCACCAGCACGGTGGCCGTGACCTGCGCCAGCAGGTAATGCAAGCCGATCCGCTCGGCCAAAAGCCACATGATGGCGCTGTTCAGGCACAGCCCCACCGTCGCGACGGCCAGGAACTTCGCGGCGGTGGGCAGGTGGTCCTGCTCGCTGCGGAAGACGTGGCCGTAGTTCAGCAGATAGCTGATGACACCCCCGACGATGAAACCCGCCGCCGACGCCAGCACCGGCGGCGTCGCCAGCAGTTCGGCGAGGGCGATCAGCACGCCATAATGGCCGACCGCGGCGGCGCAGCCGACCATGGCGAACAGGATAAATTGGATCAGCGGGTGATGGTGGGCCGCGGTGATGGCGTCTACTCCTGATCGTCGACCCACTCGCGCTGGCGCAGCTTGTAGCGCTGGATCTTGCCCGTCTCTGTACGCGGAAGCTGGTCCAGGAACTCCACCGCCCGCGGGTACTTGTACGGCGCGATGCGATCCTTGACGTAGCACTGCAACGACTCCGCCAGATCCTCGCTCGGCCGCACGCCGTCGCGCGGAACGACGAAGGCCTTGGGGATTGAGCCCCGCAAAGGGTCGGGTGAGGCGATCACCGCGCACTCCTCCACCGCGTCATGGCGCAGCAGCACGTCTTCCACTTCCAGGCCGGAAATTTTGTAGCCGGCGGAGACGATCAGGTCGTCCGTGCGGGCATGATACCAGAAATAGCCGTCCTCATCCATGTGGAAGGCATCGCCCGTCAGGTTCCAGCCACGCTGCACATAGCCTTCCTGGCGCGGATCGTCGAGGTAGATGCAGCCGGTCGGGCCCCGCACGGCCAGACGTCCGACCTGTCCCGGCGGCAGCGGGGTCAGCGTATCGTCCACCACGCACGCCTCATATCCCGGCACGACCTTGCCCGTCGCCCCCGGCTTCACGCCGCCGGGCGGAGAGTGCAAAACGGCGTTCAGCATCTCCGTCGTGCCGAAGCTGTCCAGGATTTCGATGCCAGTGACGGCCCGCCATCCCTCCAGCGTGGTTGCCGGCAGCGGTTCACCCGCCGAGACGCAGGTCCGCAAGCTGCGCAGTCCCTCCGCCGCCGCAGGGGTGGCTTCCAGCTTAGCCGTCATGGCCCTGTAGACGGTCGGCACGGTGAACATCACCGTTGCCCTATGCCGCGACGCAGCCTCCAGCAACCGTTCGGGCGTGGAGCGGTCGAGCAGCACGACCGAGGCGCCGATGCGCAGCGGAAACAGCAGCATTCCGCCCTGCCCATAGGCGAATGCGAGTGAGGGCGTGCCGCAGAACACATCGTCAGCCGTGGTGTGCAGGATCGACTGCGGCGACAGGTCGGCCACGGCCAGAAGGTCGCGGTGGAAATGCGCCGTGGCCTTCGGCTTGCCCGTCGTGCCGGAGGTGAAGGCGATCAGGGCGACGTCATCGTCTGCGGTGTCCACTGCGGTGAAGCCCGGCTCCTTGTGCGCGATCCGCTCCTCCAGGTCGCTGCACCGGTCGCCGTTGAAGGTCATCACAGGCAGGCGATTCGGCATTGTTTCGCAGGCTGCCGCCATTTCGCCCACGTATCGCACGTCGCAGAGCGCCAGATTGACCGCGGCGCGTTCCAGGATGCTTTCCAGCTCCATCGCACGCAGCAACGGCATCGTCGGAACCACCACCGCCCCCGCCTTCAGCACCGCCAGCCAGCAGGCTGCGAGCATCGGTGTGTTCGGGCCGCGCACCAGCACCCGGTTGCCGGGCACGATACCGAAATCCTCCACCATCACCCGCGCGATGCGGTCCACCGTGTCGCGGAACCGGCCATAGCTCCACACCGCGTCGCCGCAATACATGCAGGGCCGTTCATCCCACCCACGGTCGCGCCAGCCGTCCAGCAGAGCAGAGGCGGCATTCAGGCGTTCCGGATAGGTCAGTTCAGGCCTGTTGAAGGTGAATAGAGGAAGTTGCTCCCGTGGGGGCATGCGGTCTCGGGTGAAGTTGTCGATGTAACCGGACCGTGCCATGCGCTAATGCCCTCCCCCGCGCGCCGATTTCTTGAGCTTTTCCAGGAGTCCCATGAGCTGCACCACCTCGCCGTGCGACAGTCCTTCGGTCATCTCGGCCAACCAGCTCCGATGGGCCGCCGCGATCGCCTGGAGCTTGGCACGGCCTTCGGGTGAGATGGAAACGATATGCGTGCGCCGGTCGTTCGATGCCGGTGCCCGCGTGACCTGCCCGTCCTGCTGCAAGCGTTCGACGATGCCGGTGACGTTGCCGTTGGTGACCATCAGGCGCTTGGACAGTTCACCCATCGTCAGCCCTTCCGGCGAGCGGTCGAGCAGCGAGAGCACGTCGAAACGTGGTGGTGTCGTGTCGTACTCGTCTCGAAGACGAGTGCGCAACCGTGCGCCCATAAGGACGGCGCACGCCGAAAGGCGCAACCACAGACGCATCTCGGGGGAGGCGGCAAGATCGGCCGCTGCCTCCACATCGACCGACGCGTCCCCAGTCGCCTCGGCCGACACATCGGCCGTTGCGGTGGTGGATCCCTTCACGGTCTGTCTCCACTCCCGGTGGGAGGCATCCGCTCATGCGCTGCCCCCTCTTTGTATGGAGACTTACTGTAGTGCGATGCTCGGCCTTTGAGCCATGCAAGGACAGAATGGTGGATGCACAAGCAATAGTCATTTGCGTGGGGAGTGGGCGGCTGCCGCCCCCGGGAGGCCCCTTCTGGCCACCCAACCGTCCGACTCAACCGGCGCTCAGATACTGATCGATTTCCGCCTGTTCCATGACGTGGGCGGTGCCGTGGATAATGCCGTTGGCGATCTGGATGATGCGGTGGATCATCGCGACGGAGGCCTGGCAATCCATGCGCAGCTTGGCATCCTCGCCGTCCTGGATGTCGGCGGCGATGCGTTCCAGCGTGTGACGCACCACCTGATGGGCCTGGGCGATGGTGTCCTCGAACGGGCGCTTGAACTTGGCCGGAACGTGCCCGTAGGCCTCGATCGCCAGTTCCCTGTCGGAAAAGCCGCTGTCGCGGAAATGCTCCTGATACGTCTTGGGCTGCCAGATCAGGCATTCCTCCAGCATGTCCGGCATGTCCGGGATCATCTCGATCAGCATCACGATTTCGTTGAAGTGATTGAGATAATCCGTCGCCAGCAGAGTCTTGTCGGAGATGTTGGTGCCCTTCACGCGCACGCGCCGCGCCTGGAAATCGGCCATTTCCTCCGCTGAAATGCCTTCGGTGACGGACGGGTCGAAGTGTTGGTCTGCCATAGACGCTTCCGGGGGCGGTGCGACGACGGTCCATGGGCGGCCTCGATGCCGCTGGAACGGACCCTCTGAAGTCTGTCAGTAATACCGTGCAAAACCGCGCGCAAGCCTGTGAACGCGAAATGCAGCCCGCGCGCGAAAAAAATGCCGCCGGCGCTGTCCTGGGTGCGGAAGCGGCCGGCGGCGTCAGGGACTGGCGGTTCAGGGAGGAATCACACCATTGCTCCAGAGAACACCTCCTTTTCCCGTTTGTTCCCGCGCTTTTCGCATGTGCGCCATGCGGGAACCAAACGGGGGCAAGCCATACCGGCCAGGGGTGATGGCCAAAAAAAATCGCGCCGCCACCGGGGGATGGTGACAGCGCGGACAGTCTTGGGAACACTCGCCATCACCCCATCGCAATCACTCGGCGGGGTGCAATTACCAGATTACAGCGATAGGTCTTTCCCAAGGGTTAAGAAATGAATTGGTCACAACCTCGTTCCAATCGTTCGGGGAAGCCGGTGATCCTGTAGCCGGTACGGTGTAACCCGTTCCAGCTATCACCAATAACCCTTTTGAATTCACTCCTGATATGGCGCAGTTCGCGCCATATGAAACTAACTTTGGGAAGGATCGACACCAAAGACCCACACGGTTTCAAGAATCACGGCGGTGCCCAACGAACCGCTCTGCTATGAGGTACGGGGAGAGTCATGGATCAAAACACCCGCGACCTGATGGAGCATTTGCCATATCTGCGCCGCTATGCGCGTGCCTTGACCGGCACATCGGTGCAGGGCGATGCCCTGGTGACGCGCACTCTGGAATGGTTCCTGGAAAGCCCGGACGCGGGTGCGGAAACCGACCTGTCGCGCGGGTCGCTGTACCGGCATCTCAACCAGTTGCAGGACAGCACCGGGCAGCGCGTCGCGGCGGCGCCCACCCCGCATCCGGTCGAAGCGGCGCTGCATGCTCTGGACGAGGTCGACCGCCGGCTCTACCTGCTGGTCAATCTGGAGGATCTGCCGGTGGCCGACGCGGCGGTCGTGCTGGGTATTCCCCCGGAGGACGCCGTTGAGCGGCTGAATCACGCCCGTGAGCAGGTGCGGGCCAAGCTCGCGGCCGTGATCCTGATCGTTGAGGACGACGCCATCATCGCCTATGATCTGGCGGAGACAGTGCGGGGCATGGGGCACACCGTGTGCGGCAACGCCGCCACGATGGACGAGGCCCTGGCGCTGGCTGCCAAGCACTCCCCGACGCTCGCCCTGATGGACATCCGGCTCGCCGAAGGCGACAACGGCATCGAGGTGGCCCGGGAGCTGCGCCGGCAGCGCTTCCTGCCGGTGATCTTCGTGACCGCCTTCCCGAACGAACTGTCGAAGCGCGGGCTGGAGCATCTGGGGCCGGTGATCCCGAAGCCCTTCACCCGCGAACAGATCGAGCAGGCCATCACCCGCGCCGTCTTCACGCCCCACCCCGAGGGCGCGAACCTGACGGCGAAGCCGCACTGATCCCGGCCTGCCCCTCCCCGACGGGCGGCGTTACTTGAACACCACCGTCTTGCTGCCATTCAGCAGGACGCGGTGTTCGACATGGTAGCGGACAGCGCGGGCGAGAACGACGTTCTCGATGTCCCGCCCGATGGCCACGAGGTCGTCGGGCGTCATGGTATGGTCCACGCGCTCCGCCTCTTGCTCAATGATCGGTCCTTCGTCCAGGTTCGACGTCACGTAGTGGGCCGTGGCGCCGATCAGCTTCACGCCGCGGGCGTGCGCCTGGTGATAGGGCTTGGCGCCCTTGAAGCTGGGCAGGAAGGAGTGGTGGATGTTGATGATCCGCCCCGCCATCCGTTCGCATAGGGCCGGCGACAGCACCTGCATGTAGCGGGCGAGCACCACCAGATCGACCTTTTCCTCCTCCACAATGCTCAGCAGCCGGGCCTCCTGCTGGGCCTTGGACTCGCCGCTCACCGGCAGGTAATGGAAGGGAATGTTGTGCCACGCCGCGAGCTGATAGAAGTCACGGTGGTTCGACACGATGGCCGGAATCTCGATCGGCAGGTAGCCGTTGCGATAGCGGTACAGCAGGTCGTTCAGGCAGTGCCCGAACTTCGACACCATGATCAGCACGCGTTGCCGCCGGCCGGCATCGTGCAGCTTCCACGTCATCGCAAAGCGCTCGGCCACCTGTTCCGTGAAATCCGCCTTGATTTCGGCCTGCGAGGGGCCGTTGGCGGAGGCGGAGAAATGGATGCGCAGGAAGAACAGGCCCGACGTGCGGTCGCCGAACTGGGCGCTGTCGATGATGTTGCACGACCGCTCCGCCAGGAAACCGGACACCGCGAAGACGATGCCGACCGTGTCGGGGCACGAAATGGTCAGGATGTAATCGGAGCCGGTCTCAGACATTGCGCATCTACCGTTGCGGGCGACAAAAAGTGGGCGCATTCCGTAGCACGAAACGCGGTACCGATGCACCCCACAACATCGGCGGATATTTCGGCCGATGTTGTGGGACCGGCGGCACACAGCCGTACGCATCCGGCGCGGCAGCTTTTGGTAAGGAATTTCGTGCGATGCTGGTGGCCTCGACCGGGTGGGAGATGGCCATGGCGATGGGCGGCAAGATCATCGGCGAATACGCGAAGGGCAAGGTGGACAAGCTTCTGACGCCAGAGGCGGCGGAAAGCACATCGCGCCACCGCATCATGCATTTTCTGGAAAACATGGAAGCCGCCATCCTGGAGGCGAACTGCGAGGTGATCGGGCGCGAGATCCCGCACCTGAACCAGGAATCCTTCCTGCGCATGGCGGTCCGCGTGGCGGAATTGCGGGCCGACTACATCCGCGCCGGCCTGAAGGTGGCGGAAAGCCGGCACCCGGACGCCGGCGCGGTCGACGATCTGGCGCGCGTCCGCAGATCCTATGAAGAAATGCTAGCCGTTTTCGAAGCGGCCGAACGAGTCATAGAACGCGGCTACGTGAAACTGGGATAAACCGAGAGATTGCTGCGTCGCACAAAATCAAAACCCCTTCTCCGCGAATGCAAAGAAGGGGTTCAGGATATCGCTCGTCCGTGTGGTCGCGTGCTGGTTGCAGGCCGTCAGACGTCGCGGAAGTGTTCCAATTCCCGGCTCAGGTTTGTCGCCTCCTGTTTCAGAGCAACCAACCGACCAACATCCGGTGTCGGGCTGCGCTCTTCCTTCTCAAGCTCGCCTTCGACCTCGCGCTGCTCCTGCCGGATGATGTTGAACAGTGCCTTCCTCAACATCGTCACCTCCCGAGCTTATTTCTAAAATTTTAGCGCTTTCGGTGACTATCTTCAAGGAAGCGGTGACAAGAGTCGAATCTTCATAGGTGCAAGCCCGGGCGTATGAATATCTTCCGAGGACATTTGCCGGGGGTAACCCTTCCGACCTTGACAACCCTTTTTCGCATCCCCATTGGTTAACGCGGAATCGCGGCCAGCGACCGCCCCCTTGCGATGCCTGTCCGTGTCGACGGTTTCGGCGGCTCCGAATATGGCCGGATTTGAGTGGCCGGATTTGGAAGCCCGGACGATCGGGGCGCGGAGTTTGGGGCGCATGGAACGCAGACGGCTGCTTCACTTGGCACTGACGCTTCCCCTGGCGGGGGCCGGCGTGCTGTGCCCGCTGCCGTCCCACGCTGCGGAGCGCAAGGCCACTAGGCGCGCACCGGCGCGGCCACGGATGGTGGTGATCGACCCCGGCCACGGCGGCATCGACCCTGGCGCCATCGGCACGCGCGGCACCCAGGAAAAGGACGTCACCCTCGACATCGCTCGCGAGGTGGCGCGCCTGCTGTCCGGCCAACACCGGGTCGGCGCAACGCTGACCCGCACCGACGACCGCTTTCTCGAATTGCAGGAGCGCGTGGACCGCGCGCGGGAGGCTCGGGCCGACCTGTTCGTGTCCATTCACGCCGACAGCGCCCCGAACCGCGAGGCGCGCGGTCTGTCCGCCTACACCCTGTCCGAGAAGGGCTCCGACGCTTTCGCCGCCGCCCTGGCCAACAAGGAAAACGCCGTGGACCGCTTGGGCGGCGTGGACCTGAAGGGCACCAAGAAGGTGGTCAAGGACATCCTGCTCGACCTCACCGCGCGCCACACAAAGCACGCGTCGCTGGTGGCCCGGCAATCCATCGTGAAGGGTGCCGGGAGGGACCTAAGGTTGCTCGACAATCCCATGCGCTCCGCAAACTTCGCGGTGCTGAAGGCTCCGGACATCCCATCCGTGCTTCTTGAGACCGGTTTCCTATCAAACCCCCGCGACGAGGAGATTTTGCGCGACCCGAAAGCGCGGCGAACCGTCGCACGCGTGCTTGCCCGCGAAATCGCAACTCTGGTTTCCCGATCTCCCTTCGCCTGACACCTCGTCTTCGCGCCTGCAGCGAGTGAAACATTCGTGCATCACCCCGGAACAAAACGACGATGAAGCACAGCAATTCCAAGATTCCCCATTGCAAACGCGCCTGCGGCATGACTTTTTCCGGCCGCCTGTCCTTTCGACGGGCCGGGGAGCGGAGGCAGAGCGTGTCGGGGTTTAGCCGCCTTTGGGCGCTGGTCGGTATGGCCGCTGTCGCGGGCCTTGCGTCCGGCTGTGCGCCTCTGGTGATCGGCGGCGCAGCCGCCGGTGGAACGGCGGCCGTGGCAGCCAGCGAACACCGCGGCCTGTCGGGTTTCGCCTCCGACGCGGAAATCCAGGCCGAGATCAACCACCTTTGGTTTCAGCACTCGCTCGACCTGCACCGCCGCATGGGGCTGACGGTGAATCAGGGCCGCGTGCTGCTGACCGGTCGCGCGGCGGACACCCAGATGCGCCTCGACGCCGTCCGCCTCGCCTGGCAGGCCAAGGGCGTGCAGGAGGTCATCAACGAAATCCAGGTGGACAACGATTCGGGCCTGATGGACAGCGCGCGCGACACCTGGATCTCGACCCAGCTGCGGACGAAGCTTACCTTCGATTCCAGAATCCACAGCCAGAATTACAGCATCGATACCGTCAACGGCGTCGTCTACCTGATGGGTCTGGCCGACAGCCAGGGCGAGTTGGATCGCGCCATCGAACATGCCCGCTCGCTGGCCAACGTCCAGCGCGTCGTCAATTACGTCCGCGTCCTCTAGCGCTCCAGGGTCACAGCACCGCCATGGCATTCCTGCCCGCCCTTGTCCGCCGTTCCACCGCCGCTCTCGCCACGGCCCTGCTCCTGGCCGTGGCGGCGCTGACCGTTGCGGTGCTTTCCGTGGCGGCGGGCGGAGTCCGTCCGGCTGCGGCGCAGCAACCGCCGCTGGAGCAAGGGCCGGCGAACCGTCTGTTCGTGCAGGCGATGCAGATGATCCGACAGGCGGACAACACCTACGACATCGCCGAGGAAAGCCGCCTGCTGAAGGAGGCCGACAAGCTCCTCAACGAGATCGTGGTGAAGTATCCGGACAGCGCGCTGGCCGTGCAGCTCGTCACCAACCAGTTCGTCGGCGACTTCGACTTCTACGAGTTCCGCTCGCGCATCCGCGCGCTGGTCTGCAACGAGCCGCTGACCTCGCTCTGCTTCCTGCACCGCGTCGGCGAGATGCTGCCCCCGGTGGAAACGCCCATCACCGCGGCCCGCTGGGACTGGCTGTCGCTGGCCGTCGCCTACAACACGGTTGGCGACACCGCGCGTGCCAAGGAGATCATCGCCCCCTTCGTCAGCGCCGTGCGCCGCGGCGCCGCCGCGGACGGCGCCGGGCAGGACCTGTTCGTCGCCCGCGCCCTGGCCCTGATGGGGCAGACCCAGCTGGCGCTCGACATCACCCGGCAGATCCCGGAATGCTCGACGCGCATCTACAACCTCGCCGACATCGCCAAGGCAGCGGCGTGGCGCGGCGACGCGGCCACCACCGTGCAGCTTGCCGAGGAGGCGAAGGCCTACGCCACCGCCCGCGGCTGCTCGTGGGAGCTTGGGCTGGTCGCCCAGGCGCTGCTGCGCGCCGGCAAGGAAAGCGCCGCCCGCACCCTGTTCCTGAACACGGTGGAGACGCAGTTCTCCAAGTTCCGCGAGACCAAGGGCGACTGCTGCCCCCCGGAACTGGCCGTCGCGGCGGCGGAGCTGGGCGACACCAATCTGGCTCTGGGCCTGCTGCGCACGGTGCAGGACGAAAATCCCTGGACGATCCCGGCCGTGCTTGGTCGTCTGGCCCGCCGCACCGACGCCTCCGTGGCGCTCGCCTACGCGGAGCAGGTGCAGGACATCGACATCCGCGGCGAGTCCTTCGCCGAACTGGTCGAGGCGGCGCTGAAGCGCGGCGACCCAACCAGCGCCACCGAGCTGATGAAGCGCTTGAACGCGCTGGTGGACGAATCCAACGGCCGGCGCCCCGGCCTGCTCGCCCAGAAGGCCAAGGCGGAAAAGGTCATGTACGGCGACGACCGCTGGCGCAAGTCCTTCCAGGCCTCCATCAACTCCGCCGAGCGCGCCAGCAACTTCGTCCGCCGCGACATCGGCGCCCCGCTCCTCGCCGCCCTGGTGCGGATCGAGACGGGCCTGCCGATGCTGGACTGACCCCGCCCGCGTTGAGCCTCACAAGACCTGCTTCGGCAGGGACAGCAGCTCCTTGCGGATTTGGCCGAGGCTCGGGCGGTTGTTCGGGCCGAAGGCGATGGGGCGGCAGAGGTGCATGGCGGTGATGCCCACGCGCGCCGTCAGCAGCCCGTTGATCACCCCCTGCCCCATCCGCGTCGAGATTGCCGCGGCGATGGAGCCGCCCAGCGCTTCCACCGCCACGTGGTGCGCGCTTTCCGCCACCCCGGCGACGGCGATGTTGGCGAGCATCCGGCGCAGCAGCTTCAGCGACCCGACATAGCCCGGCCGCGCGCCGTACAGCGCGGCGATCTCCCGCACCAGCTTCAGGTTCCGCCACAGCACGACGGCAAGATCCACCACCGCCGCCGGACTCAGTGCCGTCGCCACCGCCGTATCCCGCGCCGCGCGCAGCACCATCTGGTAGGCGCGCCGGTCGAGCGGGGCCAGCACCTCGCGGTCGAGCAGGCGCACGATCTCGGCGTGGTCGTGGGCGTCGGTGACGTGGTCCTTCACCCGCTCCAACGCCGGTTCCAGGTCCGCGCGCCCCTCGTACAGCCGCGTCAGGGAGCCGGCGAAGCGGTCGGCCTCTCCCGCCGGCGTCTCCACCACGGACAGCCGCTCGGCCTCCCCGCGCAGCGCCTCGATCTTGCGCAGGCGGCGAAGCGAGCGCAGTTCGCCCACCAGCATCGCCACCGCCGCCCCGCCGGCCACCACGACGGCCGAGGCCACCAGCACGCCCAGCGCGGTGCTGGTGGCGAAGGCGCGGTTGAACAGGTCCCAGGTGTCGAAGCCAAGCGCGATCAGCACGAGCGCCGCGATGGAGCCCACCAGCCACCGGCCCAGGCGGCTTTTCGGCCGATCCTCGGCCAGCAGGGCGGGCAGCCGTTCCGCGGCCGTGCCGGCGATGATCGCCTCTTCCTCCGCCGAGGGCACGGGAACCGCCCGCTCCGGGTCCAGCTCCATGGGCGGGACCCACGACGTGTCGCGCGTGCGCTCGGTCATGGTGCGCCTCCACCGTCATTCCCGCGCAGGCGGGAATCCAGACCGCCCTGCGCAGTGTCGGAATGGCCCTGGATCCCCGCATGCGCGGGGATGACGACCGAAAAGCGCGCTCGCCGGACATCAAAAAAGGGCGTCATTCCAGGTAATCCCCCAGCAGGAACTGCGCCGCCTGATCCAGGCGGATGTGCGGCAGGCCGCGCGTCTCGCGGGCGAGGTCGGCGGGGGGCTGGAAGGCCATGAAGTTGTAGGGGCGTTCGCGGCCGGGCGGGAAGTCGGCCTCCTCCGGAATTTCGCCGGGAAACAGCACGGTCGGCCGGTCGCGCCCGATGGGCACGCCGCGCACGCAGCGCAGCTGCCGGCCCTCATGCTCGCTGACCACCGTCTCAGTGGATTTCAGCGCGGCGATGGCCATGGTCTCGACCCGCGCGCCCTCGAACCGGATGCCGGAGCGCGCGTCGGACACCAGCCGGTCCAGCAGGTGCCGCAGGCTGTTGTGCTGGTGCGAGGCCACATGGTCGGCCTTCGTCGCGGCGAACAGCACGCGGTCGATCTTCGTGCCCAGCAGCCAGTCCAGCCAGCCCGTGCTGCCGTGGCGGAAGGGCTCCAAGCTCAGTTCCAGGGCGCGCTTCATGTCGGCCATGCCGGCCGGCCCGGAGTTCAGCGCCCCCAGAACGTCGATCAGCACGATCTGCCGGTCCAGCCTCGCGAAATGGTCGGCGAAGAAGCGGCGCACGACGTTGGTCTTGTAGGCCTCGTACCGGTTCTCCATCAGCGCCCACAGGCTGCCGCGCCCGCGCTTGTCGCCCGGCAGCGGGCAGAAGGTCAGCAACGGCGCGTTGGCCAGATCGCCGGGCTCCACGAAGCGGCCGGGCTGGATCAGGCTCAGCAGGTTCTCCGACCGGCGGCAGGCGTGCAGATAGTCGGTGTAGAGCGCCGCCCCGCGCCGCGCCTCCTCCTCCTCGGCCGGCGCCGCCGGATCGATGGTGGCGAGCCAGCCGCGCCAGCTCTGGGACAGCTCGTCGCGCGGCGGCCGTTCGGCGAGGCCGAGAGTCAGCGCGCTCCACTCCGCAAAGCTCTGGTGCAGCAACGGAAGGTCCAGCAGCCATTCGCCGGGGTAATCGACGATGTCCAGGTTCAGCGTGGCGACGGGCTGGATCGTCCGCTTCAGCACCGCGTTGGGGCGATAGCGCATGGACAGGCGAAGCTGGCTGATGCCGCGCGTGCGATCCGGCCAATGGGGAGCCGGGCCGGTCAGCGCCGCCAGATGGTCTTCCAGTTCGAACCGCGGCACGTCCGGGTCCGGCTGCGGCCGCAGGCGGGACGCCTGGAACCGCCCGGAGGACACCACGTCGAGGAAGGGCAGCCGCCCGGCCTTCAGCAGGTTGTCCACCAGGGCCGTGACGAACACGGTCTTGCCGGCCCGGCGCAGGCCGGTCACGCCCAGCCGCACATCCTGTTCCAGGATGTTGCCGGACACGAGATCGCCGGCCCGTCCAATCAGGCGCGAGCCGGCGTCGTACAGATCGTTGATGATGGGGAGGCGCAAGGTCGGACAGGATCTGCGGAGTGGACGAACGCCCCTCTATATGGGATAGCGCGCGCCCTCTCACAGACCCTTGCGTCGAACCTTACGCCGCCTGCGTCACGATGCCCCGAAATCCAGGCCCCAGGCCTCGTAACGTTCGGGGTCGTTCTCCCAATTCTCGCGCACCTTGACGAACAGCATCAGGTGGACGCGCTGCTCCAGCATCTCTTCCAGTTCCGTGCGGGCCGCCTGCCCCAACGCCTTGATGCGGGTGCCCTGCTTGCCCAGCACGATGGCCTTCTGGCTCTCGCGCTGCACGTAGACGACCTGGGAGATCTTGACGGAGCCGTTCTCGAACTCCTCCCACGCCTCGGTTTCCACCGTGGCGGCGTAGGGCAGTTCCTGGTGAAGCTGCTGGAACAGCTTCTCGCGCGTGATCTCCGCCGCCAGCAGGCGCATCGGCATGTCGGAGATCTGGTCCTCCGGATAATGCCACGGGCCTTCCGGCATGCGCTCCGCCAGGAAGCGGCGCAGATGCTCCACGCCGTCGCCGGTGGAGGCCGACAGCATGAAGATGTCGGTGAAGATGCCTTCCTGGTTGAACGTGTCCGCCAGTCCCAGCAGCTTTTCACGCGGCACGAGGTCGATCTTGTTCAGGATCAGGATGGCCTTCCGGCCCTGCTCCTTCAGGCGGGCGATGATGCCGTGCGTGTCGTCGTCGATGCCGCGGCGCGACACGTCGTACAGCACGCCGACCAGATCAGCGTCTTCCGCCCCCTGCCAGGCCGCCTGCACCATGGCGCGGTCCAGCCGGCGCTTCGGCTTGAAGATGCCGGGCGTGTCCACGAAGATGATCTGGCTGTCGCCGTCGATGGTGATGCCCAGCACCCGCGTGCGCGTCGTCTGCACCTTGGAGCTGACGATCGACACCTTGGAGCCGACCATGGCGTTCAGCAGCGTCGACTTGCCGGCGTTCGGAGCCCCCACCAGGGCCACGAACCCGCAGCGCGGCTTTTCCGGCATCGCGCCGCCGGCGTCACCGCTCGACTGCTCGTCGAATCCGTCGAGATCCTCAAAATCCTCGTCGTGACCGTCAGTCATCGACCTGCACTCCCAACTTGCGCAGCAAGGCGCTGGCCGCCTGCCGTTCCGCGACCCGCTTGGACGGGCCGATACCGATCACCGGCTCTTCCCCCTTCAGGCGCACGGCGATGCGGAACATCGGCTCGTGCGCCGGTCCGCTCTGTTCGATCAACTCATAGGTGGGCAGCGGCTTGCCCTTGCCCTGCGCCCATTCCTGCAAGGCCGTCTTCGAATCGAGCGGCGGCGGGTCCGCGCGGTCGATCTGACCAGCCCAGGACTTGCGGATGAAGGCCCGCGCCTTGTCCATCCCACCGTCCAGGTACAGCGCCCCGATGGCCGCCTCGCAGGCGTCGGCAAGGATGGTGCGGTTGTTGCGCCCGCCCCCCTGGGCCTCGGCCGGCGACAGGCGCAGATAGCGACCGAGCCCGATGGCCTCCGCGACGCGGCCCAGCGCTTCCCGCCGGACCAGCGAAACGTGGCGCTTGGCGAGCGCGCCTTCGCGCTCGTTCGGGAAGCGCTCCAGCAGCCATTCGGCGATCACAAGGCCGAGCACCCGGTCACCCAGGAACTCCAGCCGTTCATAGGCCAGCCCGGGCCCCTGCTCCGGCCGGCCGGTGCCGCGGGTGGTGCGCTCCAGCCCCATCAGGCTGGGGTGGGTCATGGCGTCGGCCAGCTTCTGCATGTCGGCGAAGCGATGGCCGAGCGCCGCAGCAAGCTCCTCAAGGTCGGCGGTCGGGTCCGCCTGGGCGGATTCCACCGGATTGTCGGCAGGGCACACGTCGTTCACCGCACCCTTACTTCACACCGTTGAACAGGCGGCTGAATCGCAGGTCCATCGGCCAACGCCACACCTCGAAGAAGCGCGTCCCGTCCTCCAGCGAGAAGAACAGGAATTCGGCGCGGCCGACCAGATTTTCCAGAGGGACATACCCCACCTGCGACGGAACGCGGCTGTCCAGCGAGTTGTCGCGGTTGTCGCCCATCATGAACAGGTGGCCTTCCGGCACCTTGAACACCGGCGTGTTGTCCAGCGGGCCGTTGTCCGATTCCTCGATGATGCGGTGAGTGCGGCCGTTCGGCAGCGTCTCCACATACTGGGCGACGCGGACCTCGCGGCCCAGTGCGTCGCGGGACACGTAATCCTCGATGCGCTCGCGCTTCACCGGCTGGCCGTTGATGTGCAGGACGCCGCCGATCATCTGGATCGAATCGCCGGGCAGGCCGATGACGCGCTTGATGTAGTCGGTCTTGTTGTCGCGCGGCAGCTTGAACACCGCGACATCGCCGCGCTCCGGCATGTGGCCCAGGATGCGGCCCTCGAACAGGGGCAGGCCGAAGGCGACCGTGTATTTGCTGTATCCGTAGGAATACTTAGACACGAACAGATAGTCGCCGATCAGCAGCGTCGGGATCATGGAGCCCGACGGGATGTTGAACGGCTCGAACGCGAAGGTGCGCACGCCGAAGGCGATGATCACCGCGTAGAAGACCGTCTTCACCGTTTCGGCAAAGCCGCCTGCCTCTTTGCTTTTATCAGCCAAGGCCGTCTGTTTGTTCATGGTCATGCGGGGGATGCCGTGGAGGTGTTGATGGGTGCGTCGATCGGTTCGGCGCTGATGATGACGAAGGCTTCCGCCATCGGGTATTCGTCGGTCAGGGTGACGTGGATGCGGGCCTGCATGCCCGGCGGCGTGATCGCCTTCAGCCGGTCCAGCGCCCCGCCGGTCAGGCGCATCGTCGGCTGGCCGGACGGCAGGTTCACCACCCCCATGTCGCGCCAGAACACGCCGTTGCGGAACCCGGTGCCCAGCGCCTTGGAGCAGGCCTCCTTGGCGGCGAAACGCTTGGCGTAGGTGGCCGCCCGCGCGCTGTGCTTCCCGGCGGCGCCGGCCCGGCGCTCCGACTTGGCGCGCTCGACGTCGGTGAAGACGCGGTTGATGAAGCGGTCGCCGAAGCGGTCCAGCGACTGTTCGATGCGGCGGATGTCGATCAGGTCGTTGCCGATTCCCAGAATCATGAGGCCGCCTGCCCCGCCGTCGCGGCGGCCCGCGCGTCCTTCATGACGGCGCGCATGCGCTGAAGGGTGTTGCCCAGCCCGACGAAGATCGCCTCTCCGATCAGGAAATGGCCGATGTTCAGCTCCACGATGGTCGGAATCGCGGCCACCGCGCCGACCGTCTCGTAATTCAGCCCGTGGCCGGCGTGGCATTCCAGCCCGATGGCCTCCGCATGAGCGGCAGCGCGCACGATGCGCGCCAGTTCCGCTTCGCGCTGTGCGCCAGCCGAGGCGTCGCAATAGGCGCCCGTGTGCAGTTCCACCACCGGCGCGCCGAGCGCCTTCGCCGCATCCAACTGCACCGGCTCTGGATCGATAAACAGGGAAACCCGTACGCCGGCCGCCCCAAGTTCACCGACGTAGCGCTTCAGATGCTCCATCTGGCCGACCACGTCCAGGCCGCCTTCCGTCGTTACCTCCGTGCGCTTTTCCGGGACGAGGCAGGAGGCGTGCGGGCGGTGGCGAAGCGCGATGCCCAGCATCTCCTCCGTCGCCGCCATTTCCAGGTTCAGCGGCAGGGTGATCTCGGCCATCAGCCGGTCGATGTCGGAGTCGATGATATGGCGCCGGTCCTCGCGCAGATGGGCGGTGATGCCGTCGGCCCCGGCCTCGGCGGCCAGCTTCGCCGCGCGCACGGGATCGGGGTGCCGCCCGCCCCGCGCGTTGCGGACGGTCGCCACATGGTCGATGTTCACGCCAAGGCGGAGAGGACGGGGCATAATCAAGGTCTCCGGTGTCGCACCCGGCCCCGCGCACGTCCGGCAGGCCCCGGTGATCCCGTCTATATAGCGGTGGTGCGGCGTCGCGTCACGCCCTCACTCCACCACGATCCGTGCCGCGAGCGCCTTCAACTCCTCCATCGACGGGTTGTTGCGCGGCCAGACAAGGTCGGCGCCGTCACCTTGATAGCGCGGCACCACATGCACGTGAATGTGCGGCACCGTCTGCCAGCCGGCCGGCTTGTTGGTCTGGAGAAGCGTAATGCCCTCCGGCTGGAAGGCCTCCTGCACGGCCCAGGCAACCTTGTGCACAGTGCGGAACAGAGCCGCCGCCTCGTCCTCCGACACGTCGAGGATCGTAGTCGCCGGACGTTTCAACGCCACGAGAACATGGCCGGGATTGACCTGTCCGGCGTCCATGAAGGCGAAGGTCTGTTCGTCCTCATACACCTCGGCGCAGGGTAGTTCGCCAGCGATCAGACGACTGAAGATGGTTGGCGCAGACATGCTTCCTCCCGAAGATTTGCCGGGAGTATAGCGTTCCTAACGCCCCCGCGCGCGCTCCACCGCGTTGATCGCCGGAGTCGCCCGCAGCGCCGCCATGATGTTGGTCAGGTGCTTGGCGTCCTTCACGTCGATGTCGATCAGCAGTTCGAAGAAATCGGTGTTCCGGCTGGTGATCTTCAGGTTCGTGATGTTGCCGCCGTTCTTGCCGATGACCGTGGACAGAGTGCCCAGCGAGCCGGGCTCGTTCGCCACCACCAGCGTGATGCGGCCGACATGCTCTTCCGGGTTGTCCGGGCCGATGTCCCAGGCGACGTCGATCCAGCGCTCCGGCGACTCGTGGAAGCTTTCCAGCGTCTCGCAGTCGATGGTGTGGATGGTGACGCCCTTGCCGGTGGTCACGATGCCGACGATGCGGTCGCCCGGCAGAGGGTGGCAGCAGCGGGCGTAATGCACCGCCATGCCGGGAATCAGCCCCTTGATGGGCAGCGGCGCGTTGTTGCCCTTGGCCTTCGGCTTGGGCTTCGGCACCGAGATGGCGTTCTTGTCGTCGCCTTCCTTCGGAGTCGCGACGTGCGGCTTGTGGCCGGGGAAGACGGCGTGGAAGACCTCGCGGCCCGAATGCAGGCCGGACCCGACGCTGGCCAGAAGGTCGTCGGCGCTCGGCTGCTGGAAGATTTTGATGACGCCTTCCAGCGCCTTTTCCGAGAACTCGTAGCCTTCCGCCTTGAACTGGCGCTGCAAAATGGCGCGGCCGAGTTCGATGTACTGCGCGCGCTGCTGGGTGCGCAGGAACTTGCGGATGCGCGCCCGCGCCTTGCCGGTGACGACGAAGCGCTCCCACCCCGGGACGGGGGTTTGCGCCTTCGACGTGATGATGTCGACCTGATCGCCGTTTTGCAGTTGCGTGCGCAGCGGCAGCATGCGGCCGTTGATCTTGGCCCCGACGCAGTGGTCGCCGACCTCGGAGTGCACCGCGTAGGCGAAATCCACCGGAGTCGCCCCGCGCGGCAGCGCGATCAGGTCGCCCTTCGGCGTGAAGCAGAACACCTGGTCCTGGAACAGCTCCAGCTTGGTGTGCTCCAGGAACTCCTCGGGCTTCTGGGCGTGCTCCAGGATGTCCAGAAGCTCGCGCAGCCAGCGATACTCGCGGGCACCGGTGCGCGGCTGGCCCTGCTTGTAGGCCCAGTGGGCGGCGACACCGAGTTCGCAGATCTCGTGCATGTCGGCGGTGCGGATCTGCACCTCGATCCGGTTGCGCTCCGGGCCGATCACGCCGGTGTGCAGCGAACGGTAGCCGTTCGGCTTGGGCGTGGAGATGTAGTCCTTGAAACGCCCCGGCACGACCGGATAGTGGGCGTGGATGACGCCCAGCGCCTGATAGCATTCGGGCACCGTGTCCACCATGATCCGGAAGGCCATGATGTCGGACAGCTGCTCGAAGCTGACGTTCTTGCGCTGCAGCTTGCGCCAGATCGAATAGGCGGTCTTCTCGCGCCCCGTCACCGCGGCGTTGGGCAGGCCGTCGACCGCCAGCGTGTGGCGCAGTTCGTCGATGATGCGCTGGACGCGGTTCTCGCCTTCCGACCGCAGGCGGGCGAGCTGCGCCAGGATGCTGTCGCGGGCGTCGGGATTCAGCTCCGCGAAGGAGAGATCCTCCAGCTCGTCCTTGACCTGGTGCATGCCGATGCGCTCAGCCAGCGGCGCGTAGATCTCGATGGTTTCGCGGGCGATGCGCTTGCGTTTGTCCGGGTTCTTCAGATGGTACAGCGTGCGCATGTTGTGCAGCCGGTCGGCCAGCTTCACCAGGAGGACGCGGATGTCCTCCGACATGGCCAGCACCAGCTTGCGGAAATTCTCGGCCTGCTTGGCCTGTTCGCTGTGCAGTTCCAGGCGCGACAGCTTGGTCACGCCGTCGACCAGACGCGCGATTTCCTTGCCGAAGAGCTTCTCGATGTCCTCCAGCGTCGCGACCGTATCCTCGACCGTGTCGTGCAGCAGCGCGGTCGCGATGGTGCCCGCGTCCAGCTTCAGCTGAGTCAGGATGCCCGCGACTTCCAGCGGGTGGAGGAAATAGGGATCGCCGGAGGCGCGTGTCTGCGACCCGTGCGCCTTCATGGAGAAGACGTAGGCGCGGTTGAGCAAATCCTCGTCGGCCGAGGGGTCGTACGCCTTGACGCGTTCGACAAGCTCATATTGCCGGATCATGCCACCCGACCCGGCGCAGCATGCGCCTTGTTAGCGTGTAGACTGAAAGGGGGCCTTTCGGCCCCCACCCCGCGTGATCGGCCAGGGTCAGAGGTCCCCGTCCGCATCGCGTCCGACGACATCATCCTCCGTCATGCCGAAAGCGGCATCCGGATCGCCTTCCATGTCGGAGAGGATGTCCTCGCCCTCGCCCACCTCTTCGCCCTCGCCCATCGCCTCGTCGTCATCGAGCGAGTTGTCGCTGCGCGCCGCCCAGTCGTGCTCACCGGCCATCAGCTCGACGATCTCTTCTTCCGGCTCGTCCGGCTCGACGTGCTTCTGGTGGCCCTTGATCAGAGCGTTCTTCAGGAACTCCAGCGACACGGTCTCATCGGCGATCTCGCGCAGCGCGACGACGGGATTCTTGTCGTTGTCGCGGTCGATGGACAGCGGAGCGCCGGACGCGATTTCACGCGCGCGCTGAGCGGCCATCATCACCAGCTCGAACCGGTTGGGAACCTTGAGGACGCAATCTTCGACGGTAACGCGGGCCATACCAAACCAACTCCGGGATCTGCGAAGGCATTTGAATATATTGATGTGCCCGCGCCGGTGCAAGCGCTTCGATCCCTGTTCAACCGCGGCTCAGCCCCGCCCGCCGTACTCCGCCCGCATCGGTCCGCTCCTCCACACTCCTCTTGCTCCGACGTAGATGACACCCTAATTTCTAAGGAGGCGACACGCCATTTTGCGTATGCCGCACATTAAATACAATCCCTTGTGGAAGGAATACGACATTGGACCGCAATACGACTTTGCCAAAGGATGTTACAAAGCTGTTTTATAAAGAAGAACGGCTGGCCATGTTCATTGATGGCGCAAATTTGTACGCTGCGGCGAGAGCCCTTGGGTTCGACATCGACTACAAACGTCTGCGCGACGGCTTCGCTTCCGAAGGGCGGCTGGTTCGTGCCTTTTATTACACGGCGTTGGTTGAAGACCAGGAATACTCGCCGATCCGGCCGCTGGTCGATTGGCTCGACTACAATGGCTACACCATGGTGACCAAGCCGACGAAGGAGTTCACGGACGCCTCCGGCCGGCGCAAGATCAAGGGCAACATGGATATAGAGCTGGCCATCGACGTGATGGAAATGGCCGAGCATGTCGACCACATCCTGCTGTTCTCCGGCGACGGCGATTTCCGCCGCCTTGTCGAAGCGGTGCAGCGCAAGGGCGTGCGCGTCAGCGTCATCAGCACCGTGCGGTCCCAGCCGCCGATGGTGGCCGACGAACTGCGCCGCCAAGCCGACAACTTCATCGAGCTTCAGGATCTGGCCCCCAGCATCGCCCGCGTCCACCACCACCGCGATCCGATGATGAACGCCGGCGGAATGGGCGGCGGCATGGGTAGCGGCATGGGCGGCAACGACCACAACAACCAGGGTCCGAACGGGCTGTACGACAACCTGTAAGCCCGCACGGCCAGAGTACTGACGGCGCTGGACCGCTTTCGGTTCAGCGCCCGCGACTTCAACGCCGTACGACTTCAGCGCCGTGCGATGGCCGGCCGCAGCGCCTTGGCCGGCACGGAGAACATCGCGAGATAGGTGCGCTGCAACGGGCTGCGGTTGTCGTCCGAGACGATGTAGACCAGCAGGTCGCCATCCGGCCCCGGTCGCACCGCGATCCCCTCGAAATTGTCCACCAGCAGCGGCGGCTCCAGCCGGGCGAGTTCGACCCCGTCGATGGTCGCGCCTGGACGCAGCGACTCGGGCGGCACGTGCACGATGCGCGCGGCCCAGCCCCCCAGCAGCGACACCCGCCGTTCCAGCACCAGCGCACCGCCGCCGGGCAGGGCCGCAGCGCCCGTCGGCCGGAACCGCGGCGCCGCGCGATAGGTCAGCGGCTGCCAGCCGGCGCGGGAGGTCAGGTTCGGCTGGCCGATCCACGCGTGCCGTTCCCTCACCCCGTTGTCGTCGCCTTCCTCGATGGCGAACAGGCGCCCGTCCGACAGCACAGTCAGCGCCTCGATCCCGCCGTTGGCGGGCGCGTCCTCCAGCCCC
>Ga0065721_10003640_pt1 | contig 132956 bp, 109 predicted proteins | sample Mesricmetagenome_FD_59108 | JGI IMG/M metagenome (GOLD analysis project Ga0065721, IMG submission 59108) | Mesophilic microbial community from rice straw/compost enrichment Sample: eDNA_1 v2 (version 2) | ecosystem: Engineered > Solid waste > Grass > Composting > Bioreactor | place: USA...
TCGCATCCTTCGCCCAGTTTGAAAAACTGAAGGATAGCGTGATAGAGCTGTACGGGGTAGTGATGACGGCAGACAGCTTAAAGGCCATCCCCTACGTGACGGTGATGGTGAAAGGTTCGAATCGTGGCACCATGACAAATCAGCAGGGCGTATTCTCCATCGTGGCCATGAAGGGCGATGTGATCGAATTTTCATCGGTGGGTTATAAACCCAAGCTGGCCGATATTCCCCGTGAGCTCGAAGGTAATCATTATAGCATGATCCAGCTGATGGTGACGGATACCGTATATCTGCCGGCCACGGTGATTCGACCGCGGCCTACGCGGGAACAGTTCGACCGGGATTTTGTGAATGTGAAGATACCGGATGATGAAATAGAAATAGCGCGAAAAAACACCGATGCGGGCAAACGGCGTATACTGGCCCGCAGCCTGCCAACAGATGGCGGCGAAAACTCCAATATATTGTTGCGTAACAATTCCCAGCGGTATTACTACAACGGACAGGCCCCGCCGCAGAATATATTTAATCCATTTGCCTGGAGTGAGTTTATACAGGCGTGGAAACGGGGAGATTTTAAGAATAAGAATAAATAGAATGAAGTCGGAAGTCGGAGGTCGGAAGTCGGAAGAAACATGTATTTCTGACTTCTGACCTCCGACTTCCGACTTCTTATCTCATATTTGCACAAAACTACTGATTATGGATATTCAACACGTGGCCGTGATTGGCGCCGGCACCATGGGCAACGGCATTGCGCACGTATTTGCTCAACAGGGCTTTACCGTTAACCTGGTTGATGTAAACGCCGCCCAACTGGAAAAGGCCCTGCAAACCATTCAAAAAAACTTCGACCGCCAGATATCTAAAGGCGCAACTACCGAAGAACAAAAAAAATCGGCGCTTGCCCGGCTCACTACACACTCCGATATGGCATCCGGTGTAAAAGATGTACAACTGGTGGTAGAGGCCGCCACCGAAAATACCGAACTGAAACTATCCATCTTCAAACAACTCGATGCACAGGCGCCGGCCAACGCCATCCTGGCCACCAATACCTCCTCCATTTCCATCACAAAGATCGCCGCGGTTACCAAACGCGCTTCGCAGGTAATAGGCATGCATTTTATGAATCCCGTACCGGTGATGAAACTGGTAGAGATCATAAACGGATATGCTACCCGCCAAACCGTAACCGATGCCATCGTTGCATTAAGCACTCAACTGGGCAAGGCGCCCTGCGTGGTAAACGATTATCCCGGTTTTATCGCCAACCGCATATTAATGCCCATGATCAACGAAGCGGTATACAGCCTGTACGAGGGTATTGCCGGTGTAAACGAAATTGATACCATCATGAAACTGGGCATGGCCCATCCCATGGGGCCGCTGCAACTGGCCGATTTTATTGGGCTGGATGTATGCCATAGCATTCTGCATGTATTGCATGATGGTTTTGGTAACCCGAAATATGCACCTTGTCCCCTGCTCACCAATATGGTAATGGCCGGTTATTTGGGTGTAAAAAGTGGAGAAGGATTTTATAAGTATACAGCGGGTAGTAAAGAGTTGGTGGTAAGCGAGCGGTTTAAATAAACTAATCATACACAGGATGGGCCCTGCTGAACTGCTGCTGCCAATCGGCGGGTAAGGGTAAATGTGGGATGGTGTAAGCAGGAAACTTTTGTCCATCGCAATAGATGTTGTGCTCCACGATGAACTGCACGGTATCGCGGCCGCTGCCTTCATTGGTCAGGTATTCTTCTTCCAGTTGCAGGCGGCCGTTCTTCCAGGAAAAGCGGCCATAAAAACCTTTGCAATGTTCGCCAAGGTAAATGGCTTTTTCTTTTTCAGCCATGCTGAAGTCGAGGTAGTTCCTGATCTCGGGTAAATGCACCAGCCTGTCGCCCACGCTGTCGTACAGGTATACATCGCGGCAGCCGGGGCTGGCGCAACTGCAACTGCCGGCCGAATAGTTCCAGAGAATGGCCAGGTCTTTTAAACCATCGAAGTTTACATCGAAAAATTGTACGGCACTGTCCCTGATCACACCATAGCCGTTGAACACCTGTTTCAGGTTCCAGGCAGAGTCTTTTTTAGAGAAGAAGAGAAAGAGGTTCTCGTTGTCGATGCGTACAATGGCATTTTGTTTCCTGGGCGAACATAAATTGCCCTGGTGAAATTGGATGGTGGCATTGGCGCCATCAAAAACGGCTTTGGTGATAAACTGGCTGTCGCCGGCATGCTGGTTCAAACGGGCAATACAATAATCGCGCAGGAACTGCATATGCTCGGCGCTGTCCATAGCTTTTGCCAGCAGGTCTTCGAAAGAAACGGAATGAACAGACAGGGTATCTTTTGATCTGTTTTTACCCCATGGTCCGCGGGATGTACAGGAAAGGTACAATAGCGAAAGCAGCACGACGTGTAAAATGGTACGTTTCATAGTGTTCAGGCCTTCATAACTATTGTAAGATAACAATTTTGGCTAATTCAAGCTACAGGCGGGGCCGGCGTAATTTCCACACCCCGCAGATCGCCAAAGCGGTACAGCGCTTCGTCCAGCCGGCCTTTGGGTATACCGATCACCAGCCGGCAAAACAGGTTCATTTCCTGCTGTTGTACGCTGCAATTCAATTGTTTTACAATGATCATCACCTCGTTCATCTGCGTATAATCGAACTGCAGGGTATAATTTACCTCGATGCTTTTTTGCACCACGGGTGTCACCTGAAGGGCCAGCGAGGCGGCGGTTTTATAGGCATTGATGAGACCAGGCACGCCCAGCAGGGTGCCGCCAAAATAACGCACCACCACCACCAGTATATTGGTGAGCTTTTTACTGTCTATCTGGCCCAGTATGGGTTTGCCGGCGGTGCCCGATGGTTCGCCATCGTCGCTTACCCTGTATGTATTGTTATCCAGGCCAATGCGGTAGGCAAAACAATGATGGGTGGCCTTGGGGTGTTCTTTTTTGATGGCCTCCATTTGTTTTTTGAAGTCGTCTGCCGATTGAATGGGAAAGGTATAGGCAATGAATTTGCTGCCGCGGTCTTTGTATTCGGCGGTAGCTGTACGGTCGATGGTATAATAAAATTCGGGGTCGTTCATAATTTGAGTTTTTTTGAAGTAGGAGGTATGAAGTAAGAAGTAGGAAAATACGGGGTCATCTTACTTCCTACTTCATACTTCCTACCTCCTACTTCATACTTCAGCCAAAGGCTATCAACGCAATAGCGCCGATCGATAACACAATACCCAGCCAGTTCAGGGCGGTTAGCTGCTCTTTGAATATCATCCAGGCCACCAGCGCGCTGAACAATACAATACCCATATTATTGATGGGTATAATGGCCGAACTGTTGCCGGCATACCCTTTCAGGGCGCCCAACAGGCACCAGATGGAAAAATAATTCGGCACACCAATGGCCATACCCGCCCAAACCGCTTTTGGTTCAAAACGCTGGCGGCGGCTGATAAACAAGGCCAGCATTACCAATACACCCACCACGGCGGCCGTGCAAAAGGCCGTGATCAGGTAGCTGTCCTGGTTATGTTCGTCGATATAGGCATGCTCTACATATTTGATCATGGTATCCAGCAAACCACTGGTTACAAAAAGCAACAGCGGTAACAGCACCAGCATCCAGCTGAACTTTTTTGATTTTTCCTTATGTCCGGCAGCAGTGGTAAACCATATGGCCGCCAGCGCCATGGCCACACCGCTTATCTTTAACCAGGTAGCCTGTTCGTTGTACAGGTACAGCGAAAATACAAAGGGTATTACCAACGATAATTTGAAGGCTACCGTAGCCACCGATACGCCGCTTTTTTGCACCACAAAAGCCGCCAGGTTAAAGATGGCAATAAAACAACATCCCATCAACAGCGCCCAGCCAAACCAGGGTTCGCGAATGCTTATGGGAAAAGATCCATTTACTATAGAGCCGGTGATCACACAAACAATATAATTGAACACGATGGCCTGTAGCCGGCTGATGCCCCAACGCTCCACTACTTTAAAAGAGATGGTAAGCCAGGACGTGAGCATGATGCTGGCTATAAGAAAGAATAAGGGGCTCAATGCAGCAGGGTTTGCGGGTTTATAAAATAATCGATGGTATCGGTGAAAAACGATTCCTGTTTTTGCAGGCGGCCGCTGCTGATTTGCGGAGCGGGCAAACCCGCAGGTGTGATCAGTTCCTTATTGGTGATCACCCGCATTTCGTCCCATAATCCTTCATCGATAAACGACTGCAATAAACGCGCGCCGCCTTCTACCAGCACACTTTGAATTTTTAACTGGTACAGGGCGTTTACTACCTGGTGCACGAGGTTGACGTCGTGGGTTACCTGGTAATACAGCAGGTTGTCCTGCTCTTCGTGTTTGATGGCATTAAACACAATGGTTTTTACCTGGCGGTTGAACAGTTGCAGGCTGGAAGGCAGGCGCAGGTTCATATCTACCACCAGCCGTATGGGGTTGGCGCCCTGCCACAGGCGGGTGGTGAGCGAAGGATCATCGAACAGGGCCGTGTTGGTGCCTACCAGTATGGCGGCTTCTTCGCTGCGCCATTTATGCACCAGCCGGTTGGTGATGTCGTTGCTGATGAGCAGGCGCGAGGCATCGTCACTGCCTATTTTTCCATTAGCCGTTTGTGCCCACTTGAGGATAATATAAGGGCGGTGATGGGTATGAAAACCGATAAACCGTTTGTTCAGTTTTTTGCATGCCTGTTCCAGTACGCCCAGGGTTACCTGCACCCCGGCGGCCTGTAGTTTTTCGATGCCCTTGCCATCTACCTGTTTAAAGGGATCGCGGCAGCCGATGACCACCTGCGGTATCTTTTGCCGGATGATGAGATCGGCGCAGGGTGGTGTTTTGCCAAAATGCGCGCAGGGCTCCAGGCTCACATACATAGTGGATTGGCTGATGAGTGGTTTATCGGCCTCTGCCACCGATTGTACACAATTTACTTCGGCATGCGCACCGCCATATTGCCGGTGCCAGCCCTCCCCTATGATGCGGTTGGCATGTACCAGTACCGCGCCCACCAGGGGGTTGGGCGCCACCTGCCCTGCGGCCTGTTGGGCCAGTTGCAGGCAGCGATGCATGTATTGTTCATGACTTGTCAAGCGGACCGCAAATATAGATGATTCCCGGGTTTTAGGCCTGGCTTCGTATGTTTGCAGCATGACTATTTACCAGGCACAGCGGCAACTGACGGCACAACTGAAAACCATTTACGACGAACGCGAGGCGTTCAATATTGCCGATTGGGTAATGGAGTATATTACGGGCGCCGGTAAGGTGGAAAGGATGATGTACAAGAACGAGCGCCTGGATAACCCGAAGTTGCTGGAGCAGTATACGAAAGATCTGCTGGCGCATAAACCCGTGCAATATGTGTTGAACCAGGCCTGGTTTGCGGGGATGCGTTTTTATGTAAATGAAGAGGTGCTGATACCGAGGCCGGAAACGGAGGAACTGGTGGAATGGGTTGCGGCAGAGGCGGCCCCCGGGGCAGCGGTGATGGATGTAGGCACCGGCAGCGGGTGTATAGCTATTGCCTTAAAGAAAAAGATGCGGGAGGCGCTGGTATATGCTTGTGACGTGAGTGCAGGGGCTATTGCAGTGGCGGAGAAGAATGCCAAAACACTGGGTGCAGAAGTGGAGTGGATGCAGGTGGATTTTTTGGACGAGGCGGAGTGGCTGACCCTGCCAAAGGCGGATATCATTGTAAGCAACCCGCCTTATATCCCGGAGCATAACAAAGCAGCCATGCAGCCGAATGTATTGCAATACGAGCCGCATTTGGCGCTGTTTGTAGCCGATGATGACCCGTTGGTTTTTTACAAGGCCATTGCGGAGTTTGCATCGCCGGGCACCACCGTGTATGTAGAGATACACGAGGACCTGGGGCCGCAAACCAAATCGCTGTTTGAAGCAAAGGGGTTTACGGGTGTGGAGGTGAAAAAGGATATGCAGGGAAAGGACAGGATGATCAAATCGATTCGTTAGGAGCAACCCGGTTTAATCCATTTATGATACCCGACCTGATCATGTTTCCATAACCGTCATCGGGCAAGGCATGCAGATAGGTGAATGCCGTTTGATAGTTTTTATAGGCTTTGTGCAAATCGTTCATGTCCTCATGGCATTTACCGATATTCAGGTAAAGTGAGGGAAATATCGATTCCACTTCCGTGCCGCCGATCAACAAGGCATGATCCAATGCCGTTTCATCCCATTTTAATTTATCGGCGATGCTGGTTTGATGCCGTGCCAGGTAATGAGCCGCCACAAACTTTTCGGTGGCCGTAGTGGCACCGGTCCAGGCCTGTTGAAATAATTGTTCAGCGTCTGACCGTTTTCCTTCGCCCTCCAGCATCATGCCATGGGCGCAAAGCTTAACAATATGGTTCCCCGGGTCAAACTGCATTACAGGTATGTTACGGCGTTTTTGTATCCACCAGCAGAGTGCTCCTGGCGCCCAGGTCGCGCGCAACACGCATCACGGCTACTACATTTTCCAACGGCACCGTTTTATCGGCATTGATGGCAATGGTAGCCTGCGAACTGTCTTTCGCGATATAGGGTTCCACAAAGGCTTTCATCTCTTCGAGGGATACCTGTTTTCCGTTGATGATATATTCGCCGGTAGGCTTGATATTTACGATGACGGTTTGTTTGGCCTTGGTATCGCTCTTGGCCTTGGGCTGCGACAGCTTGATCACATTGGGATTGGCCAGTGTAGATACGATGAGAAAGAAGAACAGCAGGATGAACAGGATATCGTTCAACGCGCCTGCATGTAATTCCCCGGAACCTTTTAATCTTCTTTTTAAATTCATGGTGACTGCATTTAACGGGTGGGCTCCTGTAAGATATCGATAAACTCGGCGCTGGCCACTTCCATCCTGTTTACATTCTTATCGATCTGCGCATTCAAAAAGTTATGGCCCACATAAGCCAGCAAACCAATGATCAAACCCGAAGCAGAGGTGATCATCTTGGTATAGATACCACCGGCAATCTGTGCGGGTGTAAACTCCCCCGATGCATTGATGTTATAAAACAACTGCAACATACCAAAGATGGTGCCCAGGAAGCCGAACATGGGCGCAATACCATATACCAGCGTCAATACCGACAGGTTGCGCTCCATTTTGTACACTTCCAGTTTGCCCACATTCTCCATACTTTTTTCAATCACATCAATGGGCTTTCCTATACGTTGCAAACCTTTATCGATGATTCGGGCTACCGGATTCGGGGTGTTCTTGGCCATGGAACGGGCGGCCTGAACATTCCCGCTGATCACATTGTCGCGAATGATGTACATGAAGTTCGGATCTATCCTGCTGGCCTTACGCACAGCTATCCAACGCTCGAAAAAGAAAAAGATCGCCATCACCAGCAACAGGGCAAGCGGTATCATCAGCGGACCGCCATTGACAAGCATATCCATCATATTCATCGATTCTTGTGCTACGGGGGCTGCTGCTGTTTGTGTAGAATCTACGGCTGCCGTTGTTGCAGGATTGGTAACCTGTAAAAAAAACCAATTCATCCAGGTGTATTTTAATGTGTAAATGTACTCAAATGTGTGCCTAAAACGAATCCGGACATTATATATTTCTTAAAACTTTGTTAGCATTTAGCGGCTCTTCATCTCCATCATGCCCATAATTTGTTGCATGGTGCGTTGCATACCCTCGCTGCTGCCATCTAAAAAGATCATATTTCCCTTACCCACTTCTGCAAAGTTTTTGATGGCTTCGGTCCACATGCTGAACAAAATAACATTGGTATCGAGGTTAGCCTGTTTCATTTGTTCGGCGGCATGGCTCATACCACGGGCCACTTCTTCACGGAAGAGGGCAACGCCCTGTCCGCGTAATTGAGCAGCCTGCCGTTCAGCTTCGGCAGCAATCTTGATGGCATTGCCTTCTGCTTCGGCCGATTTGGTTTTGGTGATCAGCAGGGCCTGGCCCTCGTTTTCGGCTGCTGCTTTGAGGTTATGGCTGGCCACCACCCGGCTCATGCTGTCCATGATCACCTGGTCGAAGGTAATATCATTGATCTGCAGGTCGAGCAGGTGATAACCCCAATCTTCCAGCAAATGATCGATCTGTTCCTTTACATATTCTACGATTTCCTTGCGCAAACCCAGTATCTCGGCCTGGCGTTTGGTGGCCACAAAAGAACGGATGGTGCCTTCGATGGTGCGTGTAAGGGCCTGCATCAGGTCGCGTTCGCTCAGGAACTTAAAGGCCACCTTTTTGATGGTTTCTTCCTGGGCATTCTGCACGGCAAACAGCAGCATGCTTTTGAAATACACATTGGCCTGGTCGGCGGTAACTGCCTGGAACTCCATTTCTACCGAGCGGTTTTGAATACTTACCCGGCGTTGCACCTGTTCCAGGAAGGGCACTAAAAAATTCAGGCCAGGGTTGATCACACGGCGGTACTTGCCAAACATAGTGATCACACCAACATATCCCTGGTTGATGGTTTTTAAACCGGCGAATACGAACAATATGACAACTATTATCCACCAGTATGACGCTAACAAATCCATAGCTTTAATTTTGCGATGAAAATACAGAAAAGCATGATATGTTCAAGGACCGGGGCGCCGGGCGGCATGGGCACAAGTTTTTCAATGTAGCACCCTAAAGAGTTAACTTTGACGGGATGAGCACAATGAATCAATTCGACCTGGTGATCGTAGGAGGCGGACCAATAGGGCTGGCGTGCGGACTGGAAGCAAAAAAGGCAGGCCTGCAATATGTTATCCTTGAAAAGGGATGCCTGGTGAATTCACTGTACAATTACCCGGTGAACATGACCTTTTTCTCTACTTCCGAAAAGCTCGAGATCGGGGGTATACCCTTTGTTTCGAACAACAATAAACCCACCCGGCCCGAAGCGCTGGAATACTACCGGCGGGTAGCTACTTCGAATAAGCTGAATATACACCTGCAGGAAAAGGTTACCGCCATTTCGGCCACCAACGGTAAATACACCATCAACACCACCAAAACCAGCTACCACGCCACTTTTGTGGTGATTGCCACTGGTTTTTATGATATTCCCATATACATGAACATACCGGGCGAAGACCTGCCCAAGGTGGTGCATTATTACAAAGAGCCGCATTTTTATGCCATGCAAAAGGTGCTGGTGGTTGGCGCCAGCAATTCGGCCGTAGATGCCGCCCTGGAAACCTGGCGCAAGGGCGCCGAAGTGACCATGGTGGTGCGGCGTCCCGAAATTGGGGAGCGCGTGAAATACTGGGTAAAACCCGATATAGAGAACCGCATCAAGGAAGGCAGCATACAGGCATTCTTTAATTCTTCGCTGGTGGCCATCCGGGAAAACGAGGTGGATATTCAAACACCCGATAAACTGGTGACCATACCCAACGACTATGTGATTGCCATGACGGGTTACCAGCCGAATTGTAATTTTTTGCGGGAGGTAGGCATTCATTTATCGGAAGACGACGCGATGCTGCCCACCTATAACCCCGAAACCATGGAAACCAACCTGCCGAATGTGTACCTGGCCGGTGTGGTGTGCGGGGGTATGAATACGCATGTGTGGTTTATTGAGAATTCGAGGGAGCATGCGAAGTTGATAATGGCCTCTATCGCAAAAAAGATGGGTACCGAAACTGCTTAATCCTTTCTATACACAAATATCTCCACCCTCCTGTTCTTCTTACGCCCGCTTTGTGTGCGGTTACTGGCTACCGGTTGCAGATAGGCATAACCCCTGGCAATAATGGGCATACCCACGCGGGATATTTTGGGTACCAGGTATTGTTTTACCGAAACGGCGCGGTTTTGCGAAAGCTCCTTATTGTATTCCAGTGTGCCGATGCTGTCGGTATGGCCTTTGATCACGATGGAATCGATATGACCCGTGAGCTGCGCCGCAAAATTGTCGAGCACGGCAAAACTTTTTTTCGACAGTTCGTAACTGGCGCTAACAAAAAATATATCGGGTATGATGAGTGTATCGATACGCAGCACCGGCGGCATGCGCGTTACCGGTGGTTTGGCGCGCGCTACGGGATTCTTGTGATAGCTGGCTATGCGTTTTTCAACCAGTTCGTGCCGGTCGTTGTCTTTATAGATGGTTCGTTTTTCGTTTTCTGCCTGTGTACATAAAGTTTCCGTGGGATCGAGCGGTGTTACCGATACTTTATCGAGATACACTAAATATTCATCGGCAATATCGGGTTGTTGTATGTTTTTAAAATCTGTTCGTTTGAACGAACCGATCACGATATAGGCTTCTTCACCGGTAGCCGTGTAGTTAAAACTGAGCGGCTGCCATTGCCAGGGGCCCTGGCCGGGACTGTTGGCAGGTTTTTTATACCAGTAAACGGGGTTGATGGCTTTGAAGCTTCTTTTTTCGTACAAAAAATCTTCACGCGAAAGATACACACCGATGCTGTCGAGCACTTTGTTGGTGCTGGATACATACATTTCTATTTTGTATTCGTGGCCTTTGCGTAAGCCGCACAATAAACGGCTGCGGATAAAATTCCGAACGCCTTTTTTGTGGACGCTGCCGGCAGTAAGCCCCACATAATGATAGCCGTCATAGGCTTTGGTAAGCTCCCTGAAATAACAGGTGGCGGTAGTGAGGGTGCCCGTCCAGGCTTCGGGCGCGCAATATTTGTGGAATTCGGTGCAGAGATTTTCATCTTCGAAACTGCCGTTGGCCAATAAGTTTTGGGAAAAGGCAGCGTTATGCCAGGTAAGTAGCATACACAGGATGGGAACGAATTGTTGTACAGGTTTCATGGATAAGTTGCTAAGGGAGGGGGAAGATAGGAAAAAATGCCCTACTACTCCCTCCTATACACAAATATCTCCACCCGCCTGTTTTGCTGGCGGCCGCGGGGTGTTTTGTTGGAAGTTACGGGGCGCAGGAAAGCAAAGCCGCGGGTGATGGTGATTGCCTCAAGACCCTGCACACGGCCTGACAGATAATCTCTTACAGAATTGGCGCGGTTTAATGAAAGGGTTTCGTTGTAGGCGAGTTTGCCGATGCTGTCGGTATGGCCCTCCACGATCATGGAATCGATTTGCAGGGCGGATAGTTTGTTGGCGAAACTGTCCAGTACTTTGAAGCTGGCATCGGTAAGTTCGTAACTGGCGGTGGCAAAAAATATATCGGGTATGACCAGGGTATCGATATGCTGCACCACCGTTTCTTTTGTTTTGGGCAGCGGCTGTACAGGCGGATTGCGGCGCATGTATTGAATTTTGCGCTCGAGGTAGTTGTGCCGCTCATTCTCCTCATAAATAGAGCGGCGTACGCTGTCGGCCTGCGTACAGATGGTTTCTTTTGCATCTACCGGGGTAAGCGATACGCTGTCGAGAAAAAAATAATAATCATAACGCAGCTCGCCCCGGCGTATGCCTGTATAATCGTTGCGTTTAAAATTCCCGATGGTCAAAAATCCTTCGGTGCCATCGGCGGTGTATACGAATTGCACCTTATGCCAGTTGGCAAAGCGGATGTTTTTATCGCGTACATCGGCTGTCCAAAGCTGTGGGTTGATCTGTTTAAAAAATCTTTTTTCGTAGAGATAATCGGTGGGTGAAAAATATACGCCAATGCTGTCGAGTATGTCGTTATTGGCGCGTATATAAAACTCCAGCAGGTATTGATGGTCTTTACGGAGGCCGCACAAAAGGCGGGTACGCAAAAAATTGCGCATACCCGGCCGCACAATATTACCGGCGGTGAGGCCGATAAAATGGGTGCCGTGAAAGGCAGGGACGGTTTTTTCAATAGAACCGGCATCGAAATAATAGTTGGAATACAGCGAGGTGGCTATCCAGGCTTCGGGAGCGCAGTTTTTGATGTATTCGGTGCAGATGTTCTCATCTTCGAAGCTGCCATTGGCGACAAGATTTTGCGCGGGCAGTTTGCCCGCCAGCACGATTAACCATATGACAAACCATTTACTCAAGTTTTTTCCTCCCAGATACAAGCGAGGTGCACGATGGTCTCCACGCTTTTTTGCATATCCTGCACGCTCACATATTCATGTTTACCATGAAAGGCCATTTCACCGGTGAATATATTCGGACAGGGCAAACCCATAAACGACAACCTCGAACCATCCGTGCCACCGCGTGCGCTCATAGCTATAACAGGTATGCCCGCACGTTCGATGGCCTCTTTGGCATAGGCCGATACCTGCGGATGCTGGTCCAGCACTTCTTTCATATTCCGGTATTGTTCACGCACTTCAAAATCGGCTTTGGCGCCCGGGAACTGTTCCAGCGTTTGTTGCACAATTTCGCGCAATTTGTTTTCATATTCGTGCAGTTTGGCCGTCATAAAATCGCGTATGATGAATTCCACCACTACTTTTTCCGCAATGCCTTCTACCCGCACGGGATGCACAAAACCCTGGCGGCCTTCGGTGGTTTCGGGTGAAAGTCCTTCTTTTGGCAAGGCATCCAGGAAAGCGCCCGCCACCTTGATGGCATTTACCAGTTTACCTTTGGCATAACCTGGGTGGGCGCTTACGCCATGAAAAGTGATGGTGACCCCATCGGCCGAAAAGGTTTCGTCTTCAAAGGCGCCGCGTTCACCGGCATCGAGTGTATAACCAAATTGGGCGCCCAGCTTATTCATATCTACGTTGTTCACACCGCGGCCGATCTCTTCGTCGGGTGTAAACAATATTTTAATAGCGCCATGCGGCACCCCGGGATGCGAGGTAAAATAATGCGCCATATCCATGATCACCGCCACACCCGCTTTATCATCGGCGCCCAGCAGCGTGGTACCCGAGGCCGTGATGATATCTTCGCCTTTTTTCTTCAGCAGATAGGGATGATCGGCGGTGGTGATCACCTGTGAGGGATCGTCGGGCAGGGTGATATTACCACCGTCGTAGTTATTATGCACCAACGGTTTTACACCGGTACCCGAACAATCGGGCGCCGTATCTACATGCGAACAAAAACAGATCACCGGCACCTGTTTGCTGGTATTGGCAGGGATGGTGGCATATACATAGCCGTGCTCATCCATATGGGCATCCCCGATGCCCATAGCCTGTAATTCCTGTACCAGCAGGCGGCTCAGGTCTTTTTGTTTTTCGGTACTGGGGCAGGTTTCGCTTTGCGGGTTGCTTTGGGTATCGATTTGAACATACCGTAAAAAACGTTCCTTTACCGTAAAACTATAGTTCGAAAACATGTAAGCTGTATTTTTGGCAAGATAACACGAATAATGAATCCCGCCTGCTATAATTATAGGGGCGGGAAACCCGACTAAAACGAATGAAGGACTACCCTACCCCATTGATCCAACAAGGCTGGCTGCGTGCCGTTGTATTCATACTGGTTTTTATGGCAGCTGCCGTAGCCGTGGGCACCATCGTGATGCTGATGATGCCCGCCAAAAACGACTCCTCCGACGCTGTTCTTAACCAGGATTTTGTAGTGATATTGCTGAGCGCCGTGCTGGCTATCGGTTTATCGGCCGGGTTTCGAAAATTCGTGGACCGCCGTTCGGTGGAAAGCATGGGTTTTCAATGGCGGCGGTACCAGCACCATGCGGCAGTGGGTTTTTTGCTGGGCCCTGCCCTGCTGGGTGTGGGCACGCTGATATTGTATTTTACTAAAAGTTTGCAGTGGAATAATGTGCAGTTCCATGCAGGCGACCTGTTTATTTCGCTGGTGTTGATGATGCTGGTGGCGCTGGGCGAAGAAATGGTGTTCAGAGGTTATGTGTTGCGTAATTTGATGAAATCGTTGAATAAGTGGGTGGCGCTGGCCATCACGGCGCTGTTGTTCAGCCTGGCGCATATAGGTAATCCGGGGATTACCGCGCCGGCAGTGATCAATTTGTTTTTGGGCGGCGTGTTGTTGGGTATGAACTATATCTATACGCGTAATTTATGGTTTGCGTTGATGTTTCATTTGAGTTGGAATTATTTGCAGGGGCCGGTGTTGGGGTATGCCATCAGCGGGGTGCCATTACAGAGTGTGCTGGAGGTGGAGATGCGGGGGCCGGGTTGGGTGACTGGCGGGGCTTTTGGGTTTGAGGGGTCGGTGGTGGCTACGGGGGTGATGGTGGTGGCGATTGGGCTGTTGTATTGGGTGTATGAGCGGAAGTATAACCGCGAATGACCAGGCGCACCCGGCAGTGCTTGTATAACCGGATAATTCTCGTTACCTTTTTACTACTAAAACCCACAACATAAAAAAACTGATCATCGGCTCGCTCGTCGGCGGCCTCATTCTGTTTTTATGGCAATTCTTCTCATGGACCATATCTTCCCTGCACACCAACGCCTACCAGTACACCCCCAACCAGGACGCCATTATGCAAACCCTCAGCGCACAACTCACTAAAGATGGCGGCTATATGGTACCCTCGCTGCCGGCCAGCGCCAGCATGGAAGAACATGAAAATTCATGGAAGAATGTAAAGGCAAACCCTGGGCAGTGATTAGCTGGCACCAGGCCAACGATGCCAATATGGGCATGAACATCGTGCGCGGACTGATCGTGGATATACTCATCGTGGCTTTCTTTTTCAGCATCCTGTCGAAGATGAATAACCTTAATTTTTTGTCGGTGCTCATAGCATCACTGTTCGTAGGCATGATCATTTTCCTGAGCGTACCCTATACCAATCACATCTGGTTTCAAACCTTCGACCTATGGGGTTATTTCGTGGATATGCTTGTGGGCTGGGGTTTGTTGGGTGCCTGGCTGGGATGGTATTATGGAAGAAAGCGATCAAACGCATAAAAACAAAAAGCCCCGGCCATTTGAGCCGGGGCTTTTTAATATTACAAACTATGTTATGGCATAATAATACGTGAAGGCGCTGCGCCTATCTCCACTAATTCGATGTCAAACACCAGGTCTTCACCAGCCAGCGGATGGTTGGCATCCAGCATGACAGTTTCTTTACCGATTTCGGTTATAACAACGGGGATGATTTGTCCCGACCCATTGGTCATGTTCAAACGCTGCCCTACTTCGAGGGTCAGGTCATCGGGAAATTCACTCACCGGGAATTCAATGATCATGTTCGGATCTTTCTGACCATATGCTTCTTCTACAGGTATCTGGATGGTCTTTTTTTCACCCACTGCCATGCCCACTACACCATTGTCGAACCCGGCGATCACCATGCCGCTGCCTACTTCAAACTGAAGTGGTTCACGACCGGCGGATGAATCGAAAGTGGTGCCATCTGTTAAGCGACCACTATAATGTACTTTAACTGTATCGCCGCTTTTTACTTGTTGCATAATAAGTGTTTAAGTGTTGATAAATTATCAGGAATTAACCCATCTGCATCGCAGCATTTCCTTTGGGGTAAAAGACGAACGGAAGCGATAAAGAAGAAAAGAACCAATTCCCTTTGCTGCAAAGTAATACAATAATTTTGGGAAGCCAATAAAACTTTTTAATGAAATTTGCTTCCTGGTTTGTCCATTTTTTTACCCAATTGAAACGGTATAATATGTATAAAATGACACGGTTGGCAGGTATGTTGTTCCTGCTTTGTATGCCCTCTTTTGTTGTTGCTCAAATAGTAACGGCGGCCGAACAAATGCAGCAATATCTACCGTTGCTGAAAGGAAAACGGGTTGCCATATTCGCCAACCACACATCGCTGGTAGGGAATAGCAACCTGGTAGATACCCTGCAAAAACGCGGCATTGCCATCAAGGTGGTGTTTGGTCCCGAACATGGTTTTCGCGGCACGGCCGATGCCGGTGCACAGATAGGCAATTACGTGGATGAAAAAACGGGTATACCCGTGGTATCGTTGTATGGCGCCAAACATAAACCCTCTGCGGCCGATTTAAAGGAAGTGGATATCATGCTGTTTGATATACAGGATGTAGGCACCCGTTTCTACACTTATATCTCTTCGTTGCAGGAATATATGGAATCGGCGGTGGAACAAAAAAAACCACTGATCGTACTCGACCGGCCCAACCCCAATGGGTTTTATGTAGATGGGCCGGTGCTGGATACCGCGCTTCGTTCGTTTGTGGGTATGCAGCCGATCCCTATTGTGTATGGTATGACCATTGGCGAGTATGCCAACATGTTGCTGAAAGAAAAATGGCTGCGGCAAAATCCTGCAAAAATACAGGTGTATGTAAATCCAAAGAAAGCCATTCCGGGCAATACATTTAGTCTTACTATTATCACCTGCGCCAACTATACCCATCAAAGCAAATATGAATTGCCGGTAAAACCCTCTCCCAACCTGCCCGATATGTCGTCTATTTACTGGTATCCTTCCACCTGCTGGTTTGAGGGTACGGTATTAAGCGAAGGCCGCGGTACCAACAAACCCTTCCAGCTATTCGGACATCCTTTATTGCCCGATACACTGATTTCGTTTACACCACGCAGTATACCCGGCGCAACCAAACCAAAACATAAAGACCAGCTTTGTTATGGGTGGGATTTGAGCACGGTTACACCTGCCAATAAAATTGAATTGAAATATATACTGGAGGCGTATAAACTGTTCCCGCAAAAAGATTCTTTCTTTACAAAATTTTTCGACCGCCTGGCGGGTAACAAAACACTGCAGCAGCAAATCAAAGACGGGCTACCGGAAGCCGACATACGAAAAAGCTGGGAGCCTGCTTTAACCAATTTCAAACGGCTTCGCCAGAAGTATTTACTGTACAAATAAAAAGATACAATGAAGCATTTAAGGATCGTATTTATGGGCACGCCCGAGTTTGCTGTGGCTTCGCTGGATGCACTGGTACAGGCAGGATGTACTATTGTGGGTGTGATCACGGCGCCCGATAAGCCGGCCGGACGTGGCATGAAACTGAATGAAAGCGCGGTAAAAAAATACGCGGTGGAAAAAGGGCTACACATTTTGCAACCGGTGAAGCTGAAAGACCCGCAGTTTATCGGGGAGCTGAAGGCCTTGAAGGCCGATCTGCAGGTGGTAGTAGCTTTTCGCATGCTGCCCGAAATAGTGTGGAATATGCCGCCGATGGGCACCATCAACGTACATGGCTCATTGCTGCCGCAATACCGGGGCGCGGCTCCCATCAACTGGGCGGTGATCAATGGCGAAAAAGAAACCGGCGTCACCACCTTTAAACTGCAGCACGAAATAGATACCGGCAATATATTACTACAGGAAAAATTCTCCATCGGCGAAGATGAAACCGCCGGCGAAGTGCACGACCGGATGAAAGAGATCGGGGCAAAGCTGCTGGTAAAAACCGTGGAAGGCCTGGCGCAGGGCAGCCTGAAAGAGATTCCACAAACCGTGAGCGCCGATACTAAACATGCCCCCAAGATATTCACCGAAACCTGCAAAATCAACTGGCATCAACCGGCTGCCGCCATTCATAATCTCATACGCGGATTATCGCCCTACCCCGGCGCCTTCACCTATTTAAACGATAAGATGCTGAAGATATTCAAATCAAAAAAAGAAATCACCGCACATCAACAGCAACCCGGTGACATAGATACCGACAAAAAAAACTATTTAAAATTTGCCTGTTCCGACGGATATATTCATATCCTGGAATTGCAGTTGGAAGGCAAAAAGAAAATGCCGGTGGAAGAATTCCTGAAAGGCTACCGTTTTTAAAATGTCCTTACTTTTTTAAACTTCATCTCGTAGTGCACATTGGGAATATCAAAGGCAATGGTGAGCGTTTTTCCTTCTTTTTTAAACCAATGCAGGGTTTCCGTAGTTGTGCCGCAGTTGGTTAATGCCAGGGTAGAATCGTTTACAATATGCCATTTGCCAATACAAACGGCTAAAGAAGAATACATGGGTGGTGTGCTGGTATAACTGCCGTTGTTTTTAAACTCATACTGGTAGGCGCCTATTTCATTTACAGGTTCCCAACAAAAACAGCCACCAGCCACGCGGCCGTCAAAGAAATCGGTTTGTTCCCATTTTCCAACAATGGAGGAGGAATCATTATCTTTTTTGCAGGCAGTAACGCAAATGAGAAGGATGAGGGCGGGCAGCAGTCGGGTCATTGGTTTTTATTGGTTGACCACCAATTACTGCCCGCCGTTGCATTTAATAAGATACATCTACATAAAACTTACCCAACTCAGCGCCCAGTTCGGCGGCAGCCGCATCACTCAGCCTGAGGGTAAGCCCCTGGCTTTCGCGCATATCCGGCAACTGGCCCAGTACCTTGGCAAATACCGACCGGTTGCTGCTGGTATAGGTAACTTTTACGATGGTGCCCACGGGCACATTATTCATCAATGCATAATATTTTCCGTCTTTCCAGCCACTGGTGCTTCTGAATACACCGGCATTACCGGCGGTGCTTTTACCACTGGCAGCAAAGCCCGATTTGAAATAACCGCCCTTATACCCCGTATAGGTAGCCTCCTGGGTAGTTTGCGAGGAGGCAGCAGACGTATTCGACACGGTGGTGGCGGTAGATACTGCCGGCGTTACAGTAGGCGCAGCATTTATTTTGGTCTCTTCTTTTTTGGGCTCTTCTTTTACCAGTTCTTCTTTCTTTGCTACGGCAGCGGTGACTGGTGTTATCTTTTTCAGTCCGCCTGCCGCCAGTTTCGAATGGGCGGTTTTTACCTTCAGGTAACCCACTACCAGGTCCATACCCACCTTCAACTGGTCGTTGGTCACATTATTCCATTTTTCCAATGTTTCTATGGGCACTTTATTATAATTCTGGCTTATACGAAACATCCATTCTTTTTCACCCACGGTATGATGAATGGGCACAAACACCTCGTCGGCATTCTTTTTACCATCCTGGGAAAAATTGGCTTCTGTAAGCGGTATCTTCAACTGCTGACCCACGTTCAGCTTATCCATGGATGCATTGTTTAGCGCCGCTATTTCTTTTGGATTGATATTATACGTACGCCCGATGGAATACCAGGTTTCCTTTGCTTCAACGGTATGCAAAAGATACAGGTCGGGTGATGAACCCTGTATGCTCAATCCGGTTTGCGACCACAGGAATTGAGTAAACAATAAACAGATTGCGATAAAAACGCCTTTGAGCTTCAGCATAGGTAATGCATTTCGTAACATGGCAAAGATGACAAAAAAAATCTTAATTATACGCCTTTAGAATACGCCAGTTGGCCGGGTAATAATTGTTGATCCTGTTGGGCAACACTTTTATCCAGCCCAGGTTATGCCCTTCGTATTGCACCAGCGTCCATCCCCTGGGCATGGTTGGTATGGTAACTTCTTCCTTTCGCAAATATTGTATGGCCTCGTCTTTTTTTAACGATACCGCAACAATTGCCTCATTCACCAGCGTACTTAAAGCCAGCGCATGATCGGGCACCAGGTCGTTGCCGGCTATCTTGCCCAGCGCGGTGCCGGCCTGTTTTACATAGAGATTATCCACAATTGTCAATAAGTCCTTTTCCAGGGCCGCCGGGAATGCAAAGAGCATGTCTTTTTGCTTCCACAATTGTACCGGAATGGCTGTTTGCAGCCAGGGCTGTACGATGGCAGTATCATTTTTAGACAATTTTTGCAATAAAGAGCGTTTTGGCGGCTTAACGGTTGCAGTGTGACCCTCCTGCCGCCGAAAACAACTGATAAAAAATCCTTCGCCTTTTACTTGATCAGGAAAAAAACGGTAGCCAAATGCTTTATGCCTGTCTGATTGCACCTCTACGATTCCCCAGTGGGGATCGGTATGCAATGGCAGGCTGTCGAATTCAAAGCTATCCATCAGCCAGTCGGCAATGTCCTCATCTTCTTCGCGGCTGTACGAACAGGTGCTGTAGATAAGCATACCACCGGGTTTCAACGCGGGAACAATATCGGCCAGTATACGCTGCTGGCGCTGGTGACAGAGCTGGACATTTTGTTCGCTCCATTCCTGTATGGCTTCCGGTTCTCTTCTAAATAAACCAGAGCCCGAGCAGGGTGCATCCACGACAATTACGTCGAAAAAATGCTCCAGCCGGCCCAGGGTGGCCGGATCGGTATTGGTGACAATGATATTCGAAGCGCCCCATTTGATGCAATTCTCTTCCAGGATGGCCGCCCTGGTTTTGATCACCTCATTGCTCACCAGCAGGCTGCCGGCACTGATCAGCGATTGCAACAAAGTGGTTTTTCCACCGGGGGCCGCGCAGCAATCCAGCACACGCAAGGGCTTCGAACAATCGATGGATTGTGTTAAGGCCTGTTCAAGAAACATACTCGATGCTTCCTGTACATAATATACACCAGCGTGTATACGTGGATCGAAAATAAAAGCCGGTCGTTCGGTAAGATAATAACCCTGTGAACTCCAGGGCACCTTGTCTGCCAGCGGCAACCCTGCGGGTTGCGCCGTTTTCAGGGGATTGAACCGTACGCTCGTTACCTGTTCACCGCCTTCATGTACTGCAACAAATGCTTCCTGGTTGAAGCCTTTCACGCCAGCGATGGAATCGATTAATGTCTGTGGAATTGGCACAGGCAAAATTACCGAACTATTTCAACAACGCGTTTATTTCATTTACATGGTTTGTATACGACAGGATGGTTTGTGTTACTACGCCTATATTCTCCTGTGCTTCTTTCCACTGTCGTTCTTCAATGCCTTCGCGAATACCGGGTAATGTTTTTACGCCATAGCCCGTATAATATCCAGGTGCATAGATCTGGTGACGGTACCAGTTGCGGCGCGGCAGTCCTTTTTCCTGCAATAATTTTCTTTCGGTGGTATATAAAAGCGTGTTTATTTGTTTTTGTTTATCGGCAGGCAATGTCACGGCTTTGGGATATAGTTTGCGCAGGTCTTCTACACTGTTTTTTAATTGCGCCAATGCATTCTCCAGCTCGCTGAAATTGAGGAAGGGCACCGGTTCTTTGATTGCAGGCGGAGCGATCTTGTTTTTAGGATCGGCAGCCAGGTCGAACAGTTTGTCTTCGATCATGCGGTTTTGCACTTCGGTGTTGCTGCGCATGCCATCGATGAGCGTTTTTAGTTCGGAAGTATAATCGGCCACCGTTCTGTAAAAGCTGTTACAATCCACCGGTAATATATCGGCATTGCACAAACGCAGCATCACACGGCCGGCCGTTTTTGTAAGGGCCACGCCATAATCAAAACCCGGATCTTTAAAGCGGGTAAACAGGTCGTAACTATCGTAGATAGAATGGTATTCACCACCCGAGCCTTCTCCGCCAAAAGCCAGGTTCATGGATATGATGCCGAGGTGTTGTAAGAATGGGCTGTAATCGGACCCTGCGCCCAGGGCCGCCAGCTTCATTTTTTTATCACCGATCTGTTTGGCCCTGCTGGCTTCGGGCGCCCTTACCATGGCTGCCGCATAGCGGCGTTCGCCAATGGAAACACCCGTTTGCGGGTCGGTGACCTGCGACAGTATTTCATTGAAAAAAGGCTCCAGCGAATGGGAGCCGCCGGCATTGATAAAACCGCGGCTATTGCCATCGGAATTGATATAGGCTACTGCTTTTTGTTTGAGTTCGGCGGCATGGTCTTCGGCCCATTCGGTGGAGCCCAGCAGGGCCGGTTCTTCACCATCCCAGGCGCAATACACCAGGGTGCGTTTGTTCCGGAAACCTTTTTTTACCAGTTCGCCAATGGCGCGTGCTTCTTCCATTTCAGCCACCATACCGCTCACCGGGTCGGCGGCGCCGTTTACCCAGGCATCGTGGTGGTTGCCCCGGATGATCCATTCATCGGGCAGTTCTTTACCCGGCAGGGTGGCAATGACGTTGTACAGCGGCTTGAGATCCCAGTTAAAGGCCAGTTGCAGGTGCACTTTGCCGGTGCTGGGTCCCACATGATAGGTAATGGGCAGGGCGCCGCGCCAGGTGGCCGGCGCCACCGGGCCTTTTAATGCCTGCAACAGCGGCAGGGCATCTTCATAGGATATGGGCAGCACGGGTATTTTCATGATGGTAGTGGCTTCGCTGTGGTTGAGCCTTTTGGCGTCTTTGGTAGCGCCTGTGCCGGGCGTGAGCGGGTCGCCGGGATACACAGGCATATCCATCACCGAGCCGCGTTGAACGCCGTCTTTGCGGCGATAAGGACCTTCGGGATAGGTATCGCCCTGTGCATAGCCATCATCGGCCGGATCGGAATAGATGATACAGCCTACAGCGCCATGTTCGGCCGCTACCTTGGGTTTGATGCCGCGCCAGGAGCCGCCGTATTTGGCGATCACGATCTTTCCTTTTACGTCGATGCCCATGCGTTCCAGCTCTTCGTAATCGGCAGGCACCCCGCGGTTCACAAATACCAGTTCGGCGGTTACATTGCCATCGGCTGAATAGGCGTTATAGGTAGGCAGTTGTTCTTTTTGTTGTTTGCTGGTGGCATCTTCTTTAAGCGCCGGTTCGTTGAGTTTGGCTTTATAGGGTTTGCTGCCCAGCAGTTCCAGCACCCTTGTTTTGGGTGTAGGGAACAATGGGTAATAGGTAACGATCTCTGTTTGATAACCCCATTGGCGAAACAGGTTGGCCATGTATTCGGCATTGGCCTTATCGTGTGGCGAACCCACATGATGCGGGCGTGCGGTCATAAATTGCATCCAGGTATCCATGTTGGAGGCGCTCAGCAGGGCATCGAATTGTTTTTCCCATTCAATGTGGCGGGCTGCCGCAGTGTCGGAAAAGCCCATGATCTGCTGTGCGCGGGCGGTTTGGATCAGGCAGGTGATACCAAGGAAAAGAAAACATTTTCTCATGTACAAGGCTTTTATTCATCAAATATACCGGATGATGTTGTTTCGGGCAACGGGCCGGGGGTTTTGGAAAATGCCTGTATCAGCAATACGATAAAGATGATTGAACCTGCAGCAACACAGGCCCAAAACAGGATCTGTTCGAGGCGGGAAACCATTCGTATATTTTCTGCAAAATTGCCCGGGGAATATACAGACATAAGCGCTACTGAAGCCATAAATAAACCCGGCAAAACAATAAAAGCGCAGAGGCCGAGCAGCAGGTGAGCCCACATCAATCGCCGTGACCGTATTCGATTCCTGATAAACCAATACACGATGATCTCTATCACCATGATAGCCGGCCATAGGAAAAATGAAAGAATGACACGTGTTCCTTGTAAATGCCTTTGTCCAAGCGGAGAATTTAACAGCACCAGGGAATAGGTACCAGCAACAAGAACGATAGCCGCCAGAAACCATACGGGCGTAAGAACAGGTTTATTTTGCATGAAGCTTTTATTACAGGTTCTTGATCTCCCCTATCAGGTCCTGCAGCACTTTTTTGGCATCGCCAAACAACATGGAAGTTTTTGGCTGAAAAAACAGGTCATTCTCGATACCGGCATAACCCGGTTTCATACTGCGTTTGTTGACGATGACATTTTTTGCCAGTTCCACATCCAGTATGGGCATACCATAGATGGGCGAAGCAGGATCGGTTTTGGCTGCCGGGTTCACCACATCGTTGGCGCCCAGCACCAGCACCACATCGGTAGTGGCAAATTCGTCGTTGGCCTGTTCCATTTCCTGCAGTTTGTCGTAGCTCACATCGGCTTCGGCCAGCAACACGTTCATATGCCCCGGCATACGGCCCGCCACGGGATGTATGGCATAGGTAACATGCACGCCTTTGCTCTCCAGCAGTTTTTCCAGTTCGTGGCAGGCATGCTGCGCCTGCGCCACCGCCAAACCATAACCGGGCACGATCATCACTTTATTGGCATAACTCATCAATACAGCCGTATCGCTTAGTGTAATTTCTTTATACGAACCCTGTTCTTTTTTGCTACCGGCAGCCGCGCTGCCACCGCCAAAGGAACCGATCAGGACATTTTTTAAGGAGCGGTTCATGGCCTTACACATCAAAATCGTTAACAGCGTACCTGCCGCACCCACCAATATACCCCCGGTGAGCATCACCTTGTTGTTATACAAAAATCCGCCACAGGCTGCCGCCACACCGGTAAAGGAGTTGAGCAGGGAGATCACCACGGGCATATCGGCGCCGCCAATGGGCATTACAAACAATACGCCGTACAACAGGGCCATTCCCAGTGTACCATAAAAAAGTATATGTGAAGAACCAATCTCGTATTGAAAGGTGAAGAAGGCTGCGCCCAGAACCAATAATAAAGCCAGCAGGTTTACAATATGCTGTCCTTTGTAGGCCACATCTTTTATGTTGCCGCTGAGTTTTCCCCAGGCAATCATACTACCGGCAAAGGACACGCTGCCGATGATGGCGCCGGCAATGATGGTGAGATAGTGACCTACGGTTACAAAATCAGAGAGGTAAGCCGTATCGATAGTCCTGTATTGCTGGTACAGGTGATCGAACTCCACTGCTGATATCAATGCTGCACAGGCGCCGCCCATTCCATTGAACATACTTACCATTTCGGGCATGGCCGTCATCTTTACTTTTTTGGCCACCAGGGTACCTATCACCGCGCCTATGGCCAGTCCGCCAAAGATCCAGGGATAATTGCCCAGCCGTTTCCCATCTTCTTCATACAAAAAGATGGTGCCTATGATGGCAATGCCCATGCCCGCCGCCGCCAGCAGGTTGCCGTTACGCGCGGTAGCCGGGTTGGAAAGCATTTTTAATCCAATGATAAATGTAACAGAGCCTACCAGATAACAAAGCGTAAGTATGCTTAATTCCATGTTGAATAATTTGGCTTAGCCTTTTTTCTTTTTCGACTTGAACATTTCCAGCATGCGGTCGGTGACCACAAAACCGCCCACCACGTTTAAGGTGCCCAGCACCACCGCCAGGAAACCCAGCGCCAGTGCGATGTAATTATTGTTTTCGGCCTTGCCCATCACAATAATGGCCCCGATGATGACCACGCCGTGAATGGCGTTGGCGCCGCTCATCAACGGCGTATGCAGTACGCTGGGTACACGGCCAATGACCTCGATACCCACGAATATCATGAGGATAACGATGTAGATCATTTGCTGGTTGTCGGCAATCCAGTTTAGTACGTTCATATAATTAATTTGTTAATAGTCTTTCATGCACAATTTTGCCATTGAATGTTATACAGCAGCCTTTCACCAGGTCATCGTCCCAGTTCAGGTGCAGTTGACCTTCCTTACTGGTAATGAGTTGTAAAAAGTTCAGTACGTTTTTTCCATATACCTTGCTGGCGTCTGAGGGCATGCTGGCCGGCAGGTTGCCCGCACCCACGATGAAAACGCCGTTGTATTGTACGGTTTCATTGTTTTTGGTAAACGGTGTATTACCGCCTGTGGCCGCCGCGATATCGATGATCACTGATCCTTTGCGCATCTGTTTCAACATCTCTTCCGTGATCAATACGGGCGCTTTTTTACCCGGTATCTGGGCCGTGGTGATCACCACATCGGCTTTGGCGATGCTTTCTGCAATACGCTGCTGCTGGCGTTGTTTGTATTCCTCGGTTTGTTCTACTGCATAGCCGCCTGCCTTACTGGCATCGGCGGCGCCTTCTACCTCTACGAATTTGGCGCCGAGGCTCATCACCTCATCCTTTACCGCGGGCCGTGTATCGAACACCTCCACCACCGCACCCAGCCGGCGTGCTGTGGCAATGGCCTGTAAACCCGCTACCCCTGCGCCCAGTACCAACAATTTGGCCGGCGGAATACTGCCGGCCGCGGTCATAAACATGGGAAAATAACGGCTGTAGGTATTGGCCGCCAGCAATACGGCCTTATAACCGGCAATATTGGCCTGCGAGCTCAGCACATCCATGCTTTGCGCACGGGTGGTGCGGGGCAGCATATCGAGGCTGAAACAGGTGATGCCCTGTTGAGCCCACTGCTGCATGAGGGTGGCCTGGAACAGCGGCTGGTATACCCCTATGATGGTTTTTGATGACAGATTTTGTGTTTCGGGAAACGGGTGGATGGCTAACAATACATCAGCTGTTTGTAACACTTCCTGCCGGCTTTTTATAACAGCTCCGGCGGCGCTATAATCCGGGTCGAGGTGGAAGGCTTTTTCACCGGCGCCCTGTTCTACCAGTACGGTGATGCCCTTTTTGGTGAGTGAGGATACAGCTTCGGGCAATAGGGATACACGTGTTTCTTCCGACGGTTCTTTTAAAACTCCAATCGTCATAATCAGTTGTAGTTATGAACGAAAGATAGTAAAAATTTTGGTTTGGGATGGTATGGAAATGTAGCCGGTGATATTGATATGCTGAGCCATTAAAAACGGACCGAAAAATGCTGTTTTATTTTAAACTGATCGCTAAAAAAAACCAGCCCGATAAAAAACAGGTCGATGGATAGGCGCACGGAATCATGCGATTGTATGGTCTTCCATGCTTCTTCCATGCCTTCACTCCAATGAATATCATCAAAGATCATCATGGAATTATTATGCATGGCGGGGAGTAACTGTTCAAAATAGCTTACAGTTGGTGCCAGCCGGTGATTGCCATCTACAAAGGCCAGGTCTATCTTCGGCATTTGCTGTAGTATGGCGGGTAACGTGTCATCAAAATTGCCTGTTACCTGTTTGATATTATGGCAATTCAATGCCTTGAAATTGTAACCAGCCTGTTCGGCAATGGCGGCACTGCCTTCGGCGGTGATGATGGTGGCCCGGGGGTTGGCGAGGGCCATATAGGAAGTGGAAATGCCTAGTGAAGTGCCCAGTTCCAGAATGGTGGCTGGCTGGTAATAATTGACTATGCGAAATAGCAGTTGCGCCCATTTTTTCGATTTGGCGGCATGTTGGGCGATGCCTGCAATGGAACGTTGGGTGGTTTTTTGTTTGGTGCTGCCGGCGCCGAAGTCTTCTACCGTGATGCTATTTTTATTTTGCAGCAGTTTGGCGCGCAGGTCTTCTACCTGTGTGTAGGCGTAGAAGGTTCTTTTATCGTTTAATACATGCCGTACAAAATCATAAACAAAAGGAGAATGAATACCGTGTCCTTTGCCATTGGAAGCACGGACATAGTAAGCAATATATTTTTGGGCAAGCTGCCAGGAAGAATACATGGATCAATTTTTTCTTTGCCACACTTCAAAACTGTATGCGTAGGCATGTTTTTCATCGGCGGAAAAATCGAGGCGCGATAACAAATCCCATTCGCCTTCTTTCATTTCCGGGAAAAAGGTATCTCCTTCGATAACGGTGTGAACGCGGGTTAAGTAAACACGCTCGGTGATGGGCATGGTTTGTTTGTATATTTCGCCGCCGCCGATCACGAATGCTTCTTTGGCGTCGGTTTCGGCGGCTTTTTTCATGGCCTCGGTAATGTCGTTTACTACGTGTACGCCGGCGGCTTGCCAGCCGCTTTGCCGCGTGATGACGATGTTGGTGCGGCCCGCCAGGGGTTTGCCCAACGATTCGAAGGTTTTTCTGCCCATGATTACGGGCATGCCCCAGGTGGTGTTTTTGAAAAATTTCATGTCGTTGGGCAGGCTCCAGAGCAGTTGGTTGTTTTTGCCAATGGCGTTGTTTTCGGAGGCGGCAACGACCTGGATGAGTTTCATGGAAATATTGAATATTGAATAATGAATATTAAATGTTGAAGTTATCTGTTGGGTTGGATGTTTGTTTTGGTTGTTTCGATACTTTTTACAAATATTCTTATTAACTGGTTTACTTCGTTGAAAGCTGTTTCTATTTTGGTGTTCACGATTAAGGGCTTTTCTTTTATGATTCTTAGGTTAATTCTTGTTTCACGTAATTCTTTTAACGCCATTTTCATCTTATGCAAAAAATCTGCCCTGGATTCCGCGGCCAATGCTTCTCCATACATTAAAGCTGGCGCCGTCCCACTTTTTGACAGTTGGTGTTCCAGATTACATCCTGCTTTCGAATTAGGAAGCATATCACAAACATCCAATATCAGACAAGCAAATGCAACCAATCTATCTTCCAGATCAAATTTCCGACTCGTATATCCCATATTAAAGAGGTTTTTTTCTTCATCACCACCTCTCTAACTTTTAACTATTTATACTTATTTCAACATTCAATATTCATTATTCAATATTCACTATTACCCTACACCGCTACCTGCGCTTTAATCCCCGGATGACACTGGTAATTCTCCACAGTAATATCTTCAAACCGGAAATCAAAAATATTTTTAACCGCAGGGTTCAGCTTCAGCGTGGGCAACGGATAGGGAGTGCGGCTCAGCTGCAGCTTTACCTGCTCCATGTGGTTGCTGTAAATGTGCACATCGCCAAAAGTATGGATGAACTCGCCGGGTTCCAGGTCGCAGACCTGGGCAATCATCATGGTGAGCAGTGCATAAGAGGCGATATTGAAGGGCACGCCCAGGAACACATCGGCCGAACGCTGGTAGAGCTGGCAGGAAAGCCGGGGCTTCCCGCCTTCCGCAGGCGTATGTACATAAAACTGGAACAATACATGACAGGGCATCAACGCCATTTTTGGCAACTCCGCCACATTCCAGGCGCTCACGATCAACCGGCGGCTATCGGGATTGGTTTTGATCTGTTTGATCAGATCACTGATCTGGTCAATCACCTGCCCGTCGGCGCCGGCCCAGCTACGCCACTGCCTGCCGTACACAGGCCCCAGTTCGCCCTGCTCATCGGCCCATTCATCCCAAATGCTTACACCATTATCCTTTAAATATTTGATATTGGTTTCGCCCTTGAGGAACCAAAGCAGCTCGTAAAAAATGGATCTGGTATGCAATTTTTTGGTGGTCACCAACGGAAAACCCTGCTGCAGATCGAAACGCATCTGGTAGCCAAAACAGCTTACGGTACCGGTGCCGGTACGGTCTGATTTGTATACGCCGTTATCCAGTATATGTTGAAGTAATTGCTGGTATTGTTGCATGCCCGCAAGGTACGAAATTGCCGGAGGGGGAAATGCACAAAAAGCCCACAAAGAGCAGTTAGTTCTAGTATAATTTACTCTATAAAGTACTGTTTAACCGGTAATTGTTATGAATGCGAACCTGTGAGGTTCAACCCATTGCGATCAACGGAAATGCTGCTGGTACCATTGTTCCCGTTCAGCTTTACGCCATTGGGCGCGGTTCCGTTGTTGCCATTATTGCCGCTGCCATTGTTCAGCGTCTTGGCCAGGTCGCCATATATCTTTGAAATAAGCTGGTTGTTGACCACCAGCCTGGCTTCCAGGTCCTTGTTTTTCTGCTGTTCTTTCGACAGGTTTTCCTGCAGCGAGGTGATCACGTTCTGCTTGTCGTCGAGTACGAGTTGCAGCACGGCCTGCTGCTGTTGCAGCTCCTGCAGGTTGCGTTCCAGGTTGTCGATATGGCCCGATTTGGAGCGCATGGCTTCCTGGTGCTGGCGCACCTCTTCGCGGCTGCGTTCAACAGCCAACTGCCAGGCGGTCACTTCTTCGCGTTGCTGTTTCAATTCCTCGCGCAGTTGATGCAATTCGCGGTCGTTGTTTTCGCGGCTGTATTGTACCTGTTGTAATTGCTGTGTTTTTTCGGCGGCTTCTTTTTCCAGTTCGCGGAAGTTTTTGATGCGTTGTTCCAACTGGTTTTGTAAGAATTCGATCTGCAGTTTCTTTTCCTGCAATACATCCTGCAGGTACTGCTGGTCGTTGATCTTGGCGCGTAAAGCGATCTTATCTTCTTCGGCTTTGGCCAGCAACTGCTGCAGCTCTTTCAGTTGTTGCTCGTAGTTGCCCGGTTTTTCGCCGGCTGTTTTGAGTTTTTGTTGCAGGGAATTGTTCTCTTCTTTCAGTTGTTGCAGGGTTTTTTGCAACTGGCTGACCTGCGCCATCATTTCCGACTTCTCTGATTTGTATTGCTGACCCAGCTCATCCAGCTGTTTGGCATAGTAGCGGTTCAGGTCCTCCGATTCATGCTGGCTGGTCTTGGCAGAATATTCCATGTTTTTCAGCAGGTTCTCCAGACGGGTGATCTCGGCGGTATTCTTTTCCCTTTGTTCCTGCTGGCTGCGAAGCTGTTCCTGTAAGTTTTGTACGGAAGATTGCAGTTGATTTATCTGCAATTCTTTCTGCGTAATGAGTTGTTCCTTTTTCTTGAGGTCTTCCGATGTTGCAGACGAGTCGCCCGAGGACGAATTCGCCTGTGCCTGGGCGGCTTCCAGCGATTGCTGCAGTTGCGCAACCTTCAACTTATACCCGTTGATCTCCTGCTGTAAACGGATCGAAGTATCGTCGTTCTGCTTTTCGGTGCTGTATGCTTTGTTCAGCAGATCGGAATACTTTTCTTCCAGTGCTCGAAAATCCTGTTCCAGGGTAGCATAGTTATCACGATACCTTCTTACTTCCTGCTCGTATTTTTTGATCAGGGGCTGGTTGTCGGGATTGGCGCTCCCTATCCAATCAGGCACCTGGTTGTTCGTTTCAGGGGGAACCACGGTATGGAAACCCGCGCCTTCCATGTAGGCAGGATCACCGTTTTCGGCATTTTTCTTTTTACGTTTGTAATGGAAAAATGTGGTTACCAGGAATGCAAGGATAGTTCCCGGAATGGCTATCCATAGCACTATTTGCAGAAACTGTTTTAACTCGTACATGGAAACGAGCAGGAATCGCAACATATAAGGAAGTTTTAGGTACAATATTTTCTTTCAGAAACCCGGTTTTGGCTTCAGAGGGACGGTTGGATTCTTAAGTCTTTTCTACGATGGGGGTGTAGGGAGTAGTTTGGCTCAATAATAATACCAAAACGGGGATAAAACAAGCATTGGGGGCCTGTTTTATCCACATAATAATAATGAAAATATACGAAGTAGAAAAACAAATAAGTGGTTATCTCTATATGACCAATTGTTAAAAGGAAGAAAAATTTTTTTGAGCTTCGTGGGGGTATGATCCTTTTGGATTGTCCCAATTGATAAAAACATTATTGGAAGCATTTATATTTGAAGCGGATTATCAATGTATTAAAGTGGCTGATCCCGAAACAACTACCATCACGCAATCGCTGTCTGCCGGCGGCGAACAGGAATTCGAACGGCTGTTTAAAGAGCACTTTAAAAGCCTGTATGCCTATGCTTTCACCATCCTGAAAAACGAAGCCCAGGCAGAGGAAACGGTTCAGAACGTGTTTTACAAGATCTGGGAGAAGAAAGTACCTGATACCATTCAAACATCGCTGAAAGCTTACCTGTACAAGGCTGTTTACCACGAAAGCCTGAATTACCTGAAACACCGGAAAATTAAGGCACAGTACCAATTGCATGTTATGCATCACGAAAAAAACCAAACCGATCATGCCACAAAAAAGATCATGGCGAAGGAGCTGGAAGAAAGGCTCAGGGCTGCCTTGAACGCCCTGCCGCAGCAATGCCGCACCATTTTTCAACTGAGCCGTTTCGACGGACTGAAATACCAGGAAATAGCCGACCAACTGGGCATTTCCATCAAAACCGTAGAAAACCAGATGGGTAAGGCCCTGAAACAGTTACGGGTAAAACTAATAGATTATCTGCCGCTGATCGTAGCGGGTCTGTTACATATCACTCAAACCAACTTCTAAATACTACCTTATTGGAAAACAATACACAACATATTGATGATTTGCTGGTAAAACATCTTACCGGGGAAGCCACCGAAGCCGACAGGCGGGAGGTGCAGCAATGGCTTGCCCGGGATGAACAAAACCGGCGCTATTTCGACCACTTTCGCCTGATATGGGAGGAAAGCGAAAACCTGGCGGCGAATACCGAGGTGGATGAAGAAGCCGCATGGGAGCGATTTCAACATCGGGCCCGCCAGCAGGCTGCTACCCCACCGGCGCGGGTATTCCCCATGAACAACCCGCTGATGCGCGCCGCGGCCATCGCAGCCATCTTCATAGGCATTGCCGTGCTCACCTTTTACCTGTTCCATAACAACCCCGGGCACGTCATTGAGCTGGCTACCATACAGGCGGCCGATTCGGTAAAGACCAATGCCCTGCCCGACGGCTCGGAAGTGGTGCTGAACAAACAGTCGCAATTGTCGTATCCCAAAGAGTTCACTGGCGATAAAAGACCCATACAACTGAACGGTGAAGCGTTTTTCAAGGTACAACCCAACAAGGCCAAACCCTTTGTGGTAAAAACCAACAACGTCACCATCACCGTGCTGGGCACATCGTTCAATGTAAGAAGCCGTGGAGATAGTACCGAGGTGATCGTAGAGACGGGCGTAGTACAGGTTACCAACGACGAAAATACCATCACCCTTACGGCCGGTGAAAAAGCGATCGTATATGAAAACAGCCTGCAGAAACTGGCCAGCACCGATAAACTGTACAATTACTACCGTAGTAAAAAATTTGTATGTGAAAACACCCCTTTGTGGAAGCTGGTGGAAAAGGTGAACGAAGCCTATGATGCCAACATCGTTATTGAAACACCGGCGCTTCGTGACAGGCGTATAGATGTAACGTTTGATGAGGAATCCCTGGATGGTATACTTACTGTTATGCGCGAAACGCTTGAATTTTCTGTAGTAAAAGAAAAAGGTCAGATCATTCTACGCTAACTTGCACGAAGAATAAACCCGTATGACAAAATCGTTGGGGGCCTTATTTAAACTTTTCCTGATCGTTTGTTGTGCTCCCTGTTCACTTATGGCTCAAAACCTGCTGGATAAAAGGATCTCTATCGAGGTCACCAACCAGCGTTTGTCTGATGTTCTGAAAAAAATAAGCAATGCCGGCAATTTTTATTTCTCCTATAACAGCAGCATCATTAACCGCGATAGCCTGGTAAGCATATCGGCCAGCAACAAACCGGTGAGCCAGGTGCTGGACCAGTTATTCCATAACCGTTATTCCTGGAAAGAATACAACAACTACATCATCCTGCGCAAGGCGGTGGTAAAACCCACTATTTTAACGCAGAATGCCAGCGCCGATAAGGTGTATACCGTAAGCGGCTATGTGCTGAATGGCGAAACCGGCGAAAAGATCAGCCATGCCTCCATTTACGAAAAACAACGCCTGGCCTCTACTCTCAGCGACGAAAAAGGATTTTTTAAAATAAAACTAAAAAGCCGTTACAGCGCAGCCACGCTCACCATCAGCCGCGAATTTTTTGAAGACACCACGGTAGAAGTAAAATCGAGGTACAACCAGCAGATGACGATCGTGATGGCGCCCACAGCGCCCAATGAACCGGTGGTGACCATCAGCCCGGTAGATATATTCAGAAACGATACCATCGTGATCAAGCCACCACTCGATACCATTGCCGCCACCTCGGTACCATTGGTGGAGGAAGAGAACCGGGTGGAAAAAACACGCTTTGGTAAGTTCCTGCTCAATACCCAACAAAACATACAGAGCCTGAACCTGAAACAATTTTTTGCCAACCGTACCGTGCAAATGTCTATACTGCCCTGGATAGGCACCCATGGCAGGTTGAGCGGCCAGGTGATCAATCATTTTTCGGCCAACTTTATCGGTGGTTATTCTGCCGGTGTAAACGGGCTTGAAGTAGGCGGCGCTTTTAACATCGACAAAAAAGATGTACGGTATGTACAGGGCGCCGGTTTCCTGAATGTGGTGGGCGGCTCCGTGACCGGTTTGCAGGCGGCAGGTTTTCATAATAATGTGCTCAGCAATATGAACGGTGTGCAGGGATCAGGGTTCAGCAACTTTGTAAAAGGTAATGTACTGGGTTTGCAGGCCAGCGGCACACATAACCATGTGGGCGGCACTTTCACCGGTATACAGGCAGCGGGTTTTTCGAATTATACCAAAAAACATTTCAAGGGGCTTCAGGCCAGCGGTTTTTACAATCATGTATCCGATAGCATGACCGGTTTGCAGGCTGCAGGTTTTGGCAACTATGCCCGTAAAAAGGTTACCGGCGCCCAGGTGTCGGGTTTTGGGAATTTTGCCAACCGCGAAATGACGGGCGCGCAAATAGGACCGGTATTCAACTACGCCAAAAAAATGAAAGGTGTACAAATTGGTTTGATCAACGTAGCGGATTCCTCTTCGGGATACAGCATCGGGTTGATCAATATTGTTTTTAAAGGCTATCATAAACTGGCGATATATACCAACGAGGTGATGGATGTAAATGCGGCGTTTAAAACAGGCAATAGCAAACTATACAGCATACTGCTGGTGGGCTATGGCAACAGCAGTAACGACAGCAACAGATTGATGTCTTTTGGTTATGGCGTGGGACATGAGTTTTCTCTGGGCAAAGCCAAACGTTTTTCCATCAATCCTGAATACACCGCGCAGTATTTGTACCTGGGCAACTGGAATTATGCCAACCTGCTGTATAAAATACATCTGCAATTCAATTATAAGTTTAATAAGTGGTTAACTGTTTTTGCCGGTCCGTCTTTTACCTGGTATTACTCCGACCAACCCTCCAAAGAACCAGGATACCGGTTTGACATTCCTTCTCCTTCTTATCGCAAGTTTGATTTATGGGGTGACAATGTAAAGGGGTGGATTGGATGGAATGCGGGCATTGCCATATTTTAAATATTGAATATTAAATACTGAATGTTGAAGTGGGGAATACTTTAATATTCAACATTTAATATTCAATATTCAATATTTTTCTTCTCATAGGGGTATTTTCTTCATTAGTTGTCATACGTGAAATTTCACAACAATGACGAAGAAGAAAATTTTGTTAGCAGCAGTAGCGGGTATTATTCTACAAACCGCCGAGGCGCAATTAGACTCCACAAAACAACAGTTCATTCACGTTCCCGTTCGAATCGCCATAGTGCCCGGTTTATCTTCGCAGGGCAATAATGATATCAATACCATTAGCAATTTTTCTTTGAATGTATGGGGCGGACAAACCGGTGGTGTGAACGGTGTGGAACTGGGCAGCCTTTTTAACATCGACAAAATGAATATGCAATATGTGCAGGCAGCCGGTTTGTTTAACATGACCGGCGGTTATGCCAAAGGTGTGCAGCTGGCCGGTTTGTTTAACGCCGTGCAGGGACAGGCGACAGGCGTTCAATACGGCGGGCTTACCAACTATGTAGGCCAAGACCTGATTGGCGCTCAGGGCGCAGGCCTTCACAACCACACTGCCGGAAATTTGAAAGGCATACAATCGTCTGGTATCAGCAATTATGCCGGCGGACATGTAAAAGGTATTCAAATGGCCGGTATAACCAATGTGGCCAGGGGCAAGATGACGGGTGTACAGGCATCGGGCATTCTTAACTATACGCGACATTTAAAAGGATTGCAGATTGGCCTCATCAATATTGCCGATACGTCAGAAGGTTTCAGCCTCGGTTTGATCAACATCGTTAAAAAAGGTTATCACAAAGTAACGCTGAGCGCCAATGAAGTGTTGAACGCCACGCTGGCCGTAAAAACCGGTAATACCAAACTGTATAACATATTGCTGGCAGGCGTCAATGCCAGCGAAAACGACAAGGTATTCAGTTATGGGGTGGGTATTGGTCATGAAAGAAAACTGGGCAACCGGTTTACGGTGAATCCCGAGTTGACCACCCAATACCTGTACCTGGGCAACTGGCATTACCACAATCAACTGAGCCGTTTGCAGTTACTGGGTACCGTTAAGCTGGGCAAGGGCATTGCGTTGTTTGGAGGGCCGGTGTACTCGGTGTATTATTCCGATCAGCCATCGGCCGTGAAAGGATACAAGTTCGATATCGCCAACGACGGCCACCTGGTATCTGAACTATGGAACGATAATGTGCATGGATGGTTGGGTTGGACAGCGGGCATCAGCGTGTTTTAAATATTGAATATTGAATATTAAATATCGAATATTAAAGTAGTACTTCAAAATTTAACATTCATTATTCAATATTCAATATTTTCTTAGTTCACATAGGGGTGATCCCTCATTCGGTTGTCACAATTTCATAAACAAGTATAGCTATGAATCAAGTATACAAAACAATCATGCTGGCATTTTCCTGCCTCATCACAGGAACAATGGGTTTTGCGCAACTGGTTCAAACAATACGTGGTACTATAAGCGACCAGTTGCTGCAAACACCCATAGCAGGCGCCACCATCAAATTATCAGGCACCAACATTACCGTGATGGCCGATTCGATGGGTTATTTTCGAATCACCAGCGTACCGGCAGGCACTTATACATTGCTGGTTTCTCATATTGGTTACACCGATGCTGCAGCTTCTAACATAGTCGTAAATACCGGTAAAGAAGTGGTGCTGAACATTTCCATGGAAACAAGGGTGCAGGCAGAAAAGGCCGTAACGGTTACGGCCAGCAGTAAAAAGAACAAACCGCTGAACGATATGAGTGTGGTGAGCGCCCGTGCATTCACCGTGGAAGAAACACAGAAATATGCAGCAGCGGTAAACGATCCTTTGCGTATGGTTACCGGTTTTGCAGGTGTTATGTCGGCCGATGATGGCGGCAACGATATCGTGATACGAGGCAATGCACCTACCGGGTTATTGTGGCGTATGGAAGGTGTAGACATTCCCAACCCGAACCACTTTAGTGAAGCAGGACGCAGCGGCGGCGGTATTTCGATATTGAGCTCGCAGCTATTGGCCAACTCTGATTTTTTAACCGGCGCCTTTGCTGCCGAGTATGGCAATGCATTGAGCGGCGTATTTGATCTCAAACTTCGGAAAGGCAATAACGAACGAAAGGAGTATGCGTTACAGGCGGGGTTATTGGGACTGAATGCGGCAGCTGAAGGTCCCCTCGCCCCGTTCTACAAAGGTTCTTACCTGGTAAACTACCGCTACTCTACCCTGTCGCTGCTCGACAAAATGGGTGTATCGCTCACCGATGGCGCTACCAATTTCCAGGACCTGAGTTTTAATGTGTACCTGCCAACTAAAAGCAAGGGCCAGTTTACCATCTTTGGCTTTGGCGGGTTGAGCTCAGACAATGAAAAAATGGAAACCGATTCCACCAAGTGGGAACGCGAAGGTGATCGTTACAGCGGCCGCTTCAAAAGCAATACCGGCGCCGCCGGCATCACCCATACCATTTCGCTGGATGCACAAACTACGTTGAAGTCGGCACTGGCCTATTCTTATACGGAAAATAGTTTTGATGAACGGTATGTGCAAAACAGTAAATCAATTGTCAACAGCTACAAAGACAACTATGTTACGAAGAAGATCATGGCCTCGTCTACGCTGAACCATAAAGTGAGTAACAGGATCGCCCTGCGGGCCGGCGCTTCGGTACACTTTATCAATTTCAAATATTATAAACAATCGAAGGAAAATCCTAATGCCCCCTTGTTGGAAAACATCAAAACGCAGGGCAATACACAAACCGTACAGGCCTATGTACAATGGCAGTACAAACCGTTGAACCGGCTTACGTTCAATGCCGGCATGCATTACCTGGCGCTGTTGTACAATCATACCGGGTCGGCCGAACCGCGCCTGTCGGTGAAGTGGGATGTAGACAATAAAAGTTCGCTGGCGCTTGCCTACGGATTGCACAGCCAGCTGCAGGCCCTGGGTGTATATTTTGCCAAAGACGCCAACGACCGGTTGATCAATAAAGACCTGGATCTTACCAAAGCGCAGCATGTGGTGTTATCGTATAGCCGGCTGGTGGGGCACAACCTGCGGGTACGTGCAGAGCTTTACTACCAGCGTTTGTTTAACGTGCCGGTGACTGTTGACCGCGAAAAAACGTTCAGTACGCTGAATATACTAAGTGAGTTTATCACCGATCCGCTGGTGAATGAAGGCAAGGGGAAAAATTATGGCGTGGAGCTGTCGCTGGAGAAATACCTGGGCAATAACTTCTATTATATGCTCAACAGTTCTTTATATCAATCGAAGTATACAGCTGCTGATGGAATAGAAAGGAATACGCGGTTTAACGGCAATTATTTGTTTAATGGTGTGGCGGGTAAAGAGTTCCCATTGGATGGGCAGCGCCGGGTGCTGGGGATCAATATCAAGATGGTGTATGCAGGGGCATTCCGGTATACGCCGGTGGATATGGTGCGGTCGCAGCAGGAAGGATATACTATTTATTTTGAAAAGGAAGCATATAGCCGGCAGTTGAAGCCATATATAAGGCCTGATGTGAGGGTGAGTTTGAAATGGAACAGGCAGAAGATGACGAGTACGTTGTCGTTGGATATACAGAATGTAATGAATAGAGAGAATGAGGACAGGCCGTATTATGATGTGTTGAGTGATAGGTTGGTGATGAGTTACCAGAATGGGATTATACCCGTGTTGAATTATAAAGTTGAGTTTTAGTTTGCTCTCCAGTAAAGTAAATTTTTAAACAATAAAGTCATGAAACATTGTAACGCACTTCTAACATTATTAGCATCTCTCATTATCTTTTCCTCCTGCGAAAAACTCGTAGGCCGCGGCCCTGTCGTTACCGAAGTTCGCAACACCGCCAACTTCAACAGCCTGCAGGTAAGTGTACCCGCCGAAACCTACTTCACGCAGGACTCCTTTTTCAAAGTAGAATTACAAGCCCAACAAAACATACTCGATGAAATGGAATCTGTGGTCATTGGCGACGAACTAAAGATCCGTTTCCGCAACAGCACCCGGCTCAAAAGCCACGAGGGCATCACCATTCGTGTAACAGCCCCCGACATCAGGAACCTGGAAATTCATGGATCGGGCAACATGTATGTACCCGGACCCTTTGCGCCCGCCAACATCCGTCTCGGCATCGAAGGATCGGGTAATATCACCGTAAACGATGTATCTACCAGTGTTGTGGAAGCCAGGATTGAAGGCTCTGGATCCATACAGGTGAAAAACGGCGTTGGCAATGAAGGTAAGGCGCACATCTCGGGCAGCGGCAATATCAACCTCTCGCCCGTTGAGGTGCGTGATGCCGAGGCACGTATCGATGGCTCAGGCACCATCAGGGTGTTTGCTACCGAAAAACTGCATGCACGTATCTCGGGCAGCGGCACCATTTATTACAGGGGCAACCCCACCGTGAATTCCAGCACATCGGGATCAGGAAGGGTGACACCTATGTAATTGATAACAATTCCGTAATATTCGCTTAACATTGCGGGCAAATACGCGAAAAAAACAGTACACTTATTAACAGAATTTTCGTTTTTTCCACATTCGATTGGTAAAAATTCCACAACGGTTTTTTCTATGGTTATCAGGTATATTTTTGAGTCGTGAAAGTGATCAGCAATCTCATTAATCACCCGCTCAAATGCCATAGTATGAAATGGGTATTGACCAACCAATCGTCTGCTTCCATGAAAAAATACCAGTTAACAGAAGGTGATGCCGTGAAACTGGAAGTAAAGTACAACCCGCAACAGCAATCCGTTCGTATAAGCAGTGAAGAAACGCATCGTTTGTTTTTTATCGGCAAAACGGGTGGTTTATTCAATCACAAAACGGTACTTAAAAATGAATACGGCGTCGAGATCGGCCGCATTCACCTGGATAAAGGACATCGTACCGGTAATATAGAAGTAGCAGGAAAAAAATATCACTATACCATTCAGCAAAAACAACTGGTAGTTTACGAACACTCCGTTTCCACACCGCTGGCTGTTTGCGATTTGAGTATGGCGCCTTCCATAAGTGCGCTGCAACCCCATAAGTACAGCAGTGAAGAATGTACCTGCTTTTTATTGGGCCTGTGCTGGCAGCATGTAGAAAAGATGGAACCGGCCCTCGCCTGATAACAACTAAAAACAACAATCATAAAGGCTTTCCTGTGTATACAGGGAAGCTTTTTTATGCCCTCAGGATATTTTATTTTCAGAATGTTTTGAAAATTCAAAACTATTCCTACCTTTGTTAAAGAAACAAAGGTTATGAATACCCTCTCCTACATACTCTACCTGCTGATCACCTATATCATTACCGTTCACGTTGGTCTTCGCTTCTACCGCAATGGAAAACTATTTATCCTGAACCTCCTGCACGGAGATGAGCGGCTTACCAACTTCATCAACCGGGTACTTTTGGCAGGTTATTACCTGCTGAACCTGGGTTATGTGGCCATCACCCTGCAGGAACTGGATTGGGTAAATACCTGGACGGGCCTTTTTATCAGCGTGTTTACCAGAACTGGTAAGATCATGTTTATACTGGCGGTGATCCACTACTTTAATATGGCGGCCATATTGTACCTCAGCCGCAAACATCATACAGCTAACAATTAAAAAAACAAATATGAAAACGACTTTCAACTTCATCGGTTACCTGATCTATCTTCCTATTGTTATCGTATTGACCTGGTATGTGGCCCATATCCTTTTCAAAAACAGCAAGGTGTTTATGCAGGACATCTTTCATGGTAAAACAGATATTGCCTTTTCGACCAACAAATTATTCGAGACCGGTTTTTACCTGTTGAACCTGGGCTTTGCGTTGTGGGTAATGGAAATTCATTACCGTATTTATAACAGCCAGGAACTGGTAGAAAGGCTCAGCACCAAAATTGGCGGGTTTAGTATTTACCTGGGAATTATGCTCTTTTTCAACCTGTATTTATTTTTCAGGGGAAGAAGGAAATCGAATCAAAAGGCAAAACTGGCGCAGGTAAATAACCCAATTACCGGCAGCAGTGAGCAGTAACGTGACTGGTTACACTAACCATGGTTTAATCAAGGCCTGTTAATAATTTCTAAAACAAAAAGCCGCTTTTTACCAAAGCGGTTTTTTGTTAAAAAACCACTTCCCTATTTTCCTGTAAATGAATTAATACAACCATACAACGCATTTCCTTTAACAACCTCCATTTTTCCGGCACGCTTTTTCTACCTCTATACCTGTGTTGAACGAATTATTATTGAAAAACCTAAAACAGGACATTATGCAAAAAATTTTGTACACAACAGCCATAACGTTAACTACCGTATTCGTTGCGGCTAGTTGTAAAGACAATGGACAGATCGCTGCAGGCAGCGTACAAACGGTACCGGTTTCAACAACCGAGTTCCAGGAATTCCAGACCTGGAAACAGCAACAGCTGAACAATACCAACACCAATACAGCTTCGTATGCATCCGGTAACACACCGGTGCAAAAACCGGCCACCAAAGTAGTGTACAGGGACCGGCTAATAGAGAAGCCGGCTCCCGCGCCTGCACCAGTAGAACCCATTCCGCCGATACCACCACAAAAGAAAGGTTGGAGTAAGGCAGCTAAAGGTACCGCGATTGGCGCTGCCGCCGGCGCCGGTGCAGGCGCCCTGATCCTTAAGAAAAACCGGGCCCTGGGCGCCGTGATAGGCGGTGTTGTAGGCGGCGGCGTTGGTTATGGTATTGGCCGTTCGCAGGATAAAAAAGATGGACGGTACTAAATTTTAGTGTGTTTGTTTACAAAGCCCCGCCGCATGTCGGGGCTTTGTTATAAATTAGTATGTCAAATACATCCTATTGTTCCGGAAAAACTTATCCTTATGATATGTGTACACGATAATTGGGCACGGCATAACAAACCAGATGAATATCCTGAACTGCACAGGCATTTTTACTCAGACTATTCCATCTTTTATGGCAATGCCGTGAAACAGGCATACGAAAAACACTACGACAGCCCCTTCACTTTTAAAACCACCCTGCACGGCTATGAATGTTATCATTTCGATAATACCATGGCAAGGGTATCGCCCACGCAATACCTGCTGTTGAACCGCGGGCAGGAATACCTGTGTGAAGTGGAGTTTCCCGAACATGTGAAATCGTTATCGATCTTTTTTGGCACCCGTGTTTTGAACGATGTGCTGGGCACCCTGAAAGAAAAGGACGAAGTGCTGCTGGATAATATCGGGTTATGGAACGAACAACCTATTTATTTTTTTGAAAAACTCTACCAGTTCTCGCCTTACATTGCCAGCTTACAAAACAACATAGTGGAATGTATAGAAAGCAGAACAGCCAACCAGCTATTGCTGGAAGAATTATTATGCAACCTGCTGCACGCCTTATTACAACAGCATAACCAGGAAAAATACCGGTTCACCAATATCAAGGTAAGAAAGGCATCTACCCAAAAAGAATGTTACAAACGTCTTTGTTATGCTATCGATTACCTGCATGCCAATTACCGCAGCAACGATATCTCACTGAGCACACTGGCCGATATCACCCGGCTTTCAGCCGCCCACCTGAGCAAGTTGTTTAAGGAATCGTTTAAGATCAGCCCCTATCAATATCTGAAACACATCCGGCTTACACAGGCCGGCCACCTGCTGAAAAACACCTCGATGGCAGTGAATGAAATTGTTCCGCAGATCGGTTATGAAGATGCCAGCGCTTTTATACGCAACTTTAAAAAACGTTACCATATGACACCGGAGGAGTACCGGCATAAAAATTAAAAAAGAAAAAGGGTGCTGTTTTTTTCAGCACCCTTTGTTTTTAATTTGAATCCTGCCTTTGCCCGCTCCCCGTTTTCCCGGTCGATTCATTCGTAGCATCAGGCAGGTTTTCTTTTGTCAAAGTTTTGTTGCTTTCCGATGGTGGTTGTTCCTTACCCATCGTTCCCTGCTTTTCGATCTTTTCTTTTTCTTTCGGATCATTGGAGGTTACACCTGAATTAAAGTCGCCTCCCAAACTGGTTTTTTCGTTCACCGGTTCATCAGGTCTCGATTCATTACCAGTTGCCATACCACCACCCTGCTGACTTTTGGTTTTATTTTTATCTTCCATAAACCATTATTTAGGTGAATAATGGTTAGTGGTTAAAAAAATCATGCCACTACAAAGTATAATAGATCGTCGCAATAAAATTACGTGGCGCACCAGGAAACAGCCGGTTGAAATCATAACCGCCTATCCAATGTGTTTTGTCGAATATATTATTAAAGTTCACCGATATCTGTATCTTATCGAATTTATAATATACTGCTGCATCGGTTACTACATAGGCCGGCAGTTCCAGTATATCGGAGAAGGTTCTTCTTTTGGTGACAAAGTTGGCGCCGGCGCCAAAACCAATGCCCTGCAAAGCGCCGCTGCGTATATTGTATTTCATCCAGGCGCCGCCCTGTTGCCGGGGCGCATTTTCTTTTAATTTGCCCAGCAGTTTGGCATCGGTTGTTTCAGAAATGATGGTTTCGCTGTAGGTATAATTGGCGCTGATGGAAAAATTATCGGATATCCTCCCGTTTACATCCACCTCAACACCACGGCCCCGTTCCTGGCCACGTTGTATCAGCAGGTCGGGGTTGTTTACATCCTGCGCATTTACCAGTACGTTGTTCTGCTCCAGATGATACAGGGCCACGGAAGCGCTTAAACGGCCACGCAGGAAATCGCCCTTGGCGCCTGCTTCGTACATACGGCTGGTAAGCGGGTCGAAAGGACCACCAGTATTGGGATTGGCCTGCGAAGCAGAGCTCTGTGGCATAAAACCCTGTACAAATATGCCATACAGGTTGATGTTGGGTGTAAGATTGTATACAAGGCCAATACGTGGTATCAATGATTCCTGTTTGATATTTCGCTCGTTGGCTTTTTGGAAATTGTATTTGTCGGTATAGAACTCTTTACGCAAACCGAGCAACACAGAAAACTTGTTGATCTTTATATTATCCTGCACATACATCCCATGCGCACCATCACGCGCAGGCGCCGTAGCAGTTGTTTGTGTAATGTATTCTGTTGTATTAGCAATGGAATAATCGGGTGTTACCAGGTTAAAATATGGTACGTTGGGCACCGGGTTGCCATGCTGATCCAGCACATAGTTGTCTTTATTGGCAACAACATAGGTAGCGGCAAAACCGCCATTTTTCAGCTTAAATCCTCTTGCTGTTTCCTGAGAACCGCCTACCGGTATGGAGGCCTGGTTAAAATCGTAACCCACCAGCAACTGGTGTTTCAGGCCGCCGGTCTGGAACCTGTGTACAAAATAAGCAGTGAGGTTATCATTGTATTTTTTTGCCAAACGCCGAATGGTTTGCATTTGCATCAGCGTGGGGATTTCATTCCCATCGCCATCAACGGCATAACTATTCGAGGTACGATGTTCCATCAGGTTTTCCTTCCCGGAAAATTTCAGGTAAGAGAAATTGAAAGAAAAATCGGCGCTGAACTGGTGGCTCAATGAAATATTGGTAGAAAAATATTTTTCTTTCAGGTAATCGCTGGCGCGGCCAATGCTAAAGGATATGGGTGTTGAGTTCAGTTGAGTGCCGGCCGTAGCGCCAAATATAGCCTGTCCGCGATACAACTTACTTTCGGTGGAAGCATAAACCACATCCAGGTTCACCCTGGTCTTATTGTTGGGCGCAAACGACAACGAAGGGCTGATGATCATATTCTCCGTGCCCATATTGGTCTTGAAAGTTTCGGTATTTTCATATCCGATGTTCAAGCGGTATAACAAGGTTTTTTCTTCGTTCAACGGGCCGGTCATATCGACGGTGCCGCGATAGGTTTGAAAACTGCCCACGCTAAACGAAAACGATTTACGATCAACATCCAGCGGCTTTTTGGTAACCCGGTTGATGGTGCCTCCAGGATCTGTATTGCCATACAACGCGGCGGCAGGTCCCTTGATCACTTCTATTCTTTCGATATTCACCAGCAAGGGTTGAGTCCAGTAATTGGCAACGGTTTTCAGCCCGTTCAGCAATTGTACACTACTCCTGAAACCGCGTAGCGTGAAATCGTCATAGTCCGAAAATATGTTTACACCACTTACATTCTTTACCACATCACCGGTACGAAAGGCTTGCTGATCCTGTATCAGTTCTTTGGTAACGGTGGAAATGGATTGCGGCACATCCTTGACGGCCATTTCTATTTTGGTGGCGGAGAATGAACGGTCGCTTTTATAGGAGTTTTCCTTTCGACCGGTCACTTCTACAGTCTGTAGTTTTTGGGTGCCTTTTTGCAGCACGATATCGGGTAATACCGTAGTTTCTCCCGCATGCACCGGCACATTGATCTCGTAGGTTTCGGTACTCACAGATGTGATCACCAATGTATAGGCGCCGGGTTTGATATCACCCATCACGAACTCGCCTTTTTCGTTGGCCAGTACAGCCCGTTTTGTACCCTTTAATTGTATGGTGATGTTTTCGGCGGGCTCGCCGTTTTTAACGGATACATTTCCTTTTATAGCGCCCTCTTTTATTTGAGCATATATGTTATAAGTAAGCAGGAACAGAATGGTGGTTAATAGTAGTTTCATAACAGTTAGCAAAATTTGCTCAAAGTTGAACGAATGTTGCTGCTGCCGAAACCGAGATCGGGAATTTGTATTTACGCAATAGGTAAAAAACTGCCTACTCGATCCAAACGAACTGGGTAAATGCGCCATTGGCGGCTACATCCCATGCTTCTACCCTCACCCATTTCCTGTTTTTCAGGTTCACGGTATATTTCAATTTCTCTTTACCAAAAGCGGTGGTATTGTTCAGTTCTTTTCTTTCCCGGTATACTTCTTTTCCATCACCCGATATGATCTCGATAAAATTCATGGGGAAGGTCCAGTCTACCGTTAATTCAACAGTAGCATTGCCTTTGCTGTCAAGCGTGATGGTTTCGCCGGAACCCTTTCCGTTTACTGTAAACGAAGGCAGCAATACTTCACCGGTAGATACAAAAAATTTACCCTGCTCCATGGCATCCAGCACAGGCTGCCAGCCGTCTTTGAATGCGGGCAAACGGTCCAGTTGCACATAGTTGATGTTCAGGTGCGCATACAGTTCATAGTCGGGTTCTATCTTGAATATATCTGCTTCACCGATCACATATTTTTTGTGACCCCAGTTGGCCAGGTCGTCCATCAAATCCAAAATCCGTTTGCCTAAACGCGGCTGCGAAAGATCGGCGGGCAGGTTTTTCCAGGCGGCGCCCAGGAAACGGTCTGATTTAAAAAATTCTTCTTCCTTGTATTTATCCGGGAAACCGGTAGAACCCTTTGTGCGGGCATGCGCTGTCCAGGCAAGTCCTTTTTCTTCCTGCAACAGCTTCAGCATTTCTTCCTTGTTCGATACGCGGTATACTTTTCCATATATGGAGTCCTGTGTAACAAAAGGCTGGTTGGGTTGCCGGTTTGCGATCCAGTACACGGGTTTGGGAAAAATGTTCATCCAGTGCCCGCCAAAATAGCGGTTGGGTTCTTCACCGGGCAGCATCAGGAAGTCGCCGCTGGAGAGCCGCTCACATTCATCAAACTCGGCTTTGAACTCTACCAGGCGTTTGGGTCCGGGATCGCCGGGGTTACCGGCCAGGTGAAACTCGCCCAGGTGCATGATGTTTACACCGGTACGGCGCAAGGCTTTTACAAAACCAGGTATGGGCGGAATGGGTTTGCGTGTAAGCACATCGTCGGTATGCTCGGTATGAAAATGGCTGGCCATGGTATAATATCCGGTCAGCGGTTTGTAGGTATCGGCATGTGTAAAGGCCTTTACACCGTCCAGCGCACGGCCGTCTTTACCGGTACTGAGCAAACAAAAAAAGTTGAGACGCTGCGCAGTGCCGGGAGGCGCATTGAACCAGGGCACCCAACGCATATCACCCATCAGGTCCTGCCGTATACCGATACCATAACCAGGTATCATGTTGCGGTAGTTGCTGCCCTGCCAGGTGAATTTTAAATTATAGGCATTATCGAGCGGGTAAAAATACTGATGCGGCGCAGGAAAAACAGCCACGCTGCCGTTTTCGCTTTCACCTATGATGGTGCGGTATTTCACTGCGAGGTTCTCTGCCGTGGAGGCCGTTTTTGACGTTTCGATAAAACCGTCTGTATTCGACCAGGCCACCTGTTTCCAGGCGGTGTTGCGCACCAGCCCGGCATCGTAAATGATGGCGGTAGAATCTACCTGTGTGGTCATCACGGCAGCAATGTTGAGCAACGGACTTCCTTTGTATACGGTAATTTCTATATCGCCGGTAAACGAACCGGCGCTGATAGTGCCAATAGCTACTACGGTTCTTGCACCCATACTGTTAACTTTGGCTTTTTGTTTGTTCAGCTTCACCGTATAAGATGTATGTGGCAGAAAGGCGGTCTTATCAAAAAATATATTCCAGCCATTTTGCGAAATCAGGTCGCGTTTGCCAACAGTAAGAATAAAAGCAGGATCTACGGCGGTGGCCACTTCCTGATCGGCCAGTTGCATACTTTGTATCAGCGGCTGACCGGCAGCCAGGCTCAATACCAGTTTTGCCTGACCTTCTTCGCCGGCAGGCCAGCTCACATGCAGCTCATTGTTTTTAGTAGTTACAGTAGTTCCGCTTTTTGAGTTGTAACCCGAGAGATCAACCTGGGCAAAGGAGGTAATGGCAGTCAATAAAAAATAGCAGGCAATTAAATATTTCATCATAGTTATTTTCTTCCAGGAAAGAGGAAATTACATAAAATCTCTAACCAGCAAAATTTATATAGATTTTTTCCTAATAATAATGAAATCTGCTGCTAAAACTATAATATGCGTCTTCCCGGAGGGCATAAGCCCTGCATCAATACCGAGTTCAGTCCATTCAAAAAATCGCGGTAACTCAATACCAATTCAAAACCGCCACGATACCTGCTCGCAGCAACCAGCTTACTGATATTTACATCGTAACTGGCGCCAATGCTAAACTTTGATAGCTGCAGTTGCACTACGGGAATAATGGCATCGTCCCAGCGGTACAATACTCCGCCCGTAATAGTTTTTTGAACATCACCCAATACAAACAGGTCGTGGCTAAACAGCAAACCGGCCTGGAAACTGCTGATGCCCACGGGTGTAAAAGCGGGACCAAACTGTTTGAAATAATCTGCATAAAAGGTCAGCATATCTGCTTCACTGGTTTTGCCCGACATGCCTATGTTCAATGCCAGCTTTTTATTGAGCGATATGGCCTTCCCTTCAAAAAAACCCTTTTGCGATTTGGTAAGATGAAACATGCCGGCACCCACACAATAGTTTACATGGCCGGCCACGCCAAAATAGCTGAGTCCTGCAGAGAGATCGAAATAATTGATGTTGGTATTATTAAATACCTGGCGGGTGGCGGGTAATATGCTAAAAGTGCCGTTGGTACCGGATACAAACTGGTCGTTCATCACCAGTTTGGTGGGGTCGAAACGGTGTTGCATCAACCCGCCCATAAAGGCCAGTGATATATAATGGTCTTCGGTATTTAAGGGCAGGCTGTAGTTCAACGCAGGCAATATTTGCGTGGTGCTGTATTGCGAGGTACCGGCAACATCCCTGATGAGCTGCAAACCCACCGTGATGTTATCATACTCTACGATATGCCCCGGCAGTTTGAATTCAGAGCTCAGTCCAAAAGTGCGGTAAGGCGTAGTAATGCTTTGCCATTGGTTCCTGTACGAAGCCACAAAACGCATATCGCCGTCGAAAAAGCCTGCCAGGGCGGGGTTACGCAGCAAAGGCTGGTCGTAGAATTGGGAGAAACCTACATCCTGTGCAAAACAGGCGCCCAGGCCTTGCCAGGTCATCAGCACAAAAGCGATCAGTTTATGAGGCAGTTTCATAAAAAACATTTTAATGTTGAATATTGAATATTGAATGTTAAATATTGAACCGTAAAAACATCAACATTCAAGATTCAATATTCATTATTCAATATTTCCTAAAACAATGTAACATCTCCTTTGTATGTGTAAGGCACATTATTTTCACAAATTACATCTACCGTATAGATATACACGCCGGGATCGGCCATACGCCCATTGATACGGCCATCCCATCCATAGCTGGGATCGTTGGGCGCAAAATTATTTTTCTCAAACACCACCTTACCCCAGCGGTTAAACACACGGAACGATTTTACCGAAGCAATACCGGTGGCCCTTACAATCAGCCTGGTATTTTCGGCCAGGTTGCCATTGGGAGCAAATGCATTTGGAATAAATACTTGCGAACCGGTACAGAAAACTTTCACACACATGGTATCGCTGCCGCTGCAACCATATACATTGGTAGCCTTTACTACGTAACAGGCATTGTTTTTAATAGTAGCAACAGGTGTGCTGCACACATCATCGTTACACATCACGTTTTGCGAGGGCGTCCAGGCAAAATTTTTCATTGGCATCACACCTGGTTCGGCGGCATTGGTAATAACCGGCGCCAGTTTTAGCAGGAAACCTGTGGGCAGGGTGATGGTATCCTGCGGGAATTGTACAATGGGATAAGCGCCAATTTGTATAAGTGTATCCGTGGAAGCGCTGCAGCCGGTGGCCGGCGCCAAAGCGGTGACGGTATAAATACCGCCATCTTCAATACGTACGCCATCCAGGTGCGCTACCGATGAATATACAGGGAAGCCCCTGCCCGGCCCTTTCCAGGTGTATTCGATCACCGGACTGTTGCCCGGCATGGCGCTGGCAGCCTGCAATACCAGGTCGTCGCCCACACATAAAGGATTGCGTGTGGAAATGATGGGTTTGGAGGGCGCCTGTTTTACCTCTACGGTAAACGTGGAAGGCAGGGAAATACAGTTATTCTGAACGGCATACACGATATAAGTGCCAGAATGCGACAATTGCGCCGAGGGGAATACCACGTTGGTATTGCGCGAGGTATCGCCCAGCGGTCCAAAAGCGGGACCTGCCCATACATAATCGATGGGGCCGGCCGTTGAGCCGGAGGGCGACAAAGCCGTCAACTGCAGGGGAGTGCCGCTGCATATGGGCGGGTTATAACCGGCAATGGGTTGCGCCGGCGGGTTGGGATCATTTAATACAAATACATCCGGTATCTGTTGGCTCATACAACCAATACCGGTTTCTACATAAATACCGCTATAGGTGCCTGCCACCAGCGGAATGGTGATCTTGCCCGTGGCATCGGTATTTGCAGGTGCAGCATATTGTACCTGGAACTTTTCATAATGCACCGTCACCGGTAAATGGGGAATGCCGTTGTTATTCAAATCCAGTACATCCAGTACAATGGCGCCCGAGGGTATACCACAACTGGTGGGATTTGAATACGAAGTGCCAACAATCCTGGCGGTCGGATGCACAATGGCCAGCATTTTTGTTTTGGGGCTTTCGCATCCATTGTTAAACACATGGCTTACAAAATATACAAACTGCGCGGGCAGTGAAGTGTTGATAACCGGTGGCGCATTCAGCAACACACCATTTTGATCGTACCACCTGATGGTGGCGCCCGGTATGGGATCTACATGCAATGCCTCCGGTGGTGCAGCCATACACAAATGAAAGGTATCGGCCACCGGTGCGGGCGGCAACGGATGTACCGTTACCCGGATGGTTTGCGGAGTGGATGCACAAACTCCCTGTGCAGGATTGGCAGCAATCACCTGCACATCGATGGTTTGACTGCCGGCGCCCGTATTGGTAAATGTTAAGTTGATCGATGGATGGGCGCCGGATACATTACCCGATGTAAGCCCCTGCACATTGGCCGGCAACTGACCCACTACTGCCCAACTGAAGTTGGTATTGGGCAATGATGATGTGGGCAGGAAGGAAGCCGTTTGTCCCGAACAAATGGTTTCACTGGTTACCGGGAAACCGATCACCGGGCTTTCAATGATCTCGATATTGGTAGTGGTTACAAAACCCGGACAAGGTGGTGCAGCAGCGATGGTATAGGTAACCGTATAGCTACCCGGTGTGCTCAACGATGCATTCACATCGCCCGTATTGGCATTGATGGATAAACCGGCCGGCGCGGTAAAGGTGCCGCCCGTTGTTCCGGTAAGCGTTACTTTCTGCGGTGTAGTATTACCCGTGCAATAAGGTGCGGCCGCGTATTCTATGGTAGCCGTGGGCGCACCATTCACCGTAACCGTGGTGGTGGTCTCGAAATTGCGGCATCCGCCGGTACCGGTTACGGAATATTTGATGGTATAGGTGCCGGGTGTGGCATTGGCCGGATTGATGTCGCCGGTACCGGTGTTGATGGTTAAACCGGTTGCCGGTGTTATGGAATAGGCACCGCCCGGTGTACCCGTGCGTGTAACGGCTACCGGTGCAGACTGCACATTACATACAACTGCCGGTGTGTATGCAATCGTCGCCGTTGGCGCCTGGGTGATGGTTACCTGTGCTGTAGTGCTAAAACCCGGACAGGGACCTGATGGCGGAATCTCGTAGGTAACTGTATGCATACCCGGTGTACTGCTGGCGGGTGTAATGGCGCCGGTATTTGCATCGATGGTGAGCCCGGCATCGGAACGATAGATACCTCCCCCACTACCCGTACGCTGCACCTGTGTAACACCATCTGAACTACAAATTGCCGGGTAGGCAATGGTAGCCGATGGCGTGCTACTGATAGTAACGGTAGTAGTAGCAACGTAATTGGCGCATCCGCCCGAACCGGGAATAGTATAGCGGATGGTATAGGTGCCCGGTGTGGCATTGGCCGGGTTGATCTGGCCCGTTGTTGCATCGATGCCTAATCCACTGGCAGGTACTATCGTATAGGTGCCGCCGGTAGTTCCTGTGTGGATTACAGCAACCGGACCATTATTGATATTACACAATATACTGGGTGTATAGCTGATGGTGGCGGCAGGTCTTGGGTTTACATGCACCGTAATGGAAGCACGCGGCCCTTCGCCACAACCTGTTACCTGGCTTACATACCAGGTTTTGCTACCGGTTACAGCGGTATTGGGTATGGGCGCCGCGGGCAGGGCGGTACCGCCCGTGGGCACATCGTACCATTTTAAAGAAGTACCGGTAGCGGTTAGGGGCAAGGCCACATCGCCCTGGCAAATATGAAGGGGTGATGTAACCACGGGTGCGGTAGCCAGCGAATTCACGATCACTTCTATAGCAGCTCTCGGTCCTTCGCAGCCATTTACCGTTTGGCTTACATACCAGGTTTTGCTACCCGGTGTAGAGGTATTGGGCGTGGGCGCTGCGGCCAGTGCCGAACCACCCGTGGCGGCCTCGTACCATTTTAAATTGGCGCCGGTAGCGGTTAAGGCCGAAGCGGGCTGGCCCTGGCACAATTGCACCGGGGTAGTTACCGCGGGTGCTGCCGGGGAAGGGTTTACGGTAACGGTGAGGGCAGCACGCGGACCTTCGCAACGACCGGCGCCCGTTTGGCTTACATACCAGGTAAAGGTGCCGGCTGCATTGGTAGATGGTGTGGGTGCATTGGGGCTGCCTGTACCGCCGGTGGCGCTGGAATACCACAACAGGTTGGCGCCGGTGGCGGTGAGTTGTGCGGCTGGCTGTCCCTGGCAATAGGTTACCGGTGTTACGGTGGGTGCGGGCGACTTGTCGAGCACGGTGATCATCTTCTCCACGCTGCCGCCCCCGCAGGATGCGTTGGAGGCAGTGAGTTTCACTTTATAGGTACCGGGCGAAGTATACGTATGGCAGGGAGAATTTGCGGTGCTGGTGGCGCCATCTCCAAAATCCCAAACAAAGTTGCTGTTAGTAGCACAGGAGTTACCGCTGAAACCATTGGCTGTGGTATTGTTAAAACAAACCTGTGTATTTACACAAGGCTGTAAGGGATTGGTGGTAAAATCGGCTTCCGGTTTTTTCCTGATGATGATCTGGTCCAGCGTATAGGTGGTGGTAAAACAACCATTGATGGCCTGCAGCCTGGCAGTAAAGTCGGCCGCATTGGGACAGGAAGTGGTGTTATAGGTATGCGAAAACAGGTGCGCGATACCGTTTGGGTTCAGCGGATGTTCTAACCGCACACGGGGCGTATTGTCACCAAAGTCGAGCATATAATAAGTACCCGCTGTATTCGACGACCAGTTGCCTATTTCAAATTCCACCGGCGAAGGCACACACAAACCCGTTGTGGGATGCGTGGTGGTAATACTGGCCAATGGGTTTTTGCCATTGTAAAACCGGTGTGTGGTAGACCTGGTACAGCCATTGGGTGCGGTAATACTGATCACTACATTAAAAAAACCATGTGCATTATAGGTGTGAGAAGTGCGTGCGCCAATTGGCCAGTCATTTTGTGTGAAAGGTGGCGAGTTGTCGCCCCAGTTTATTGTATAAGAGTATCCGGTGCCTGAAATAGCAGAACTGCTGTTACTCACTTCCAACACATAGGTAGAACTGCCATCGCAGTTGGTGAACGGCCCGTCTTTAAAACCTACATCAGACAAGGCCGGTTTGGGCGCCGGTCTTATGTTTATAGGCAGGTTGTTGGTGCTGGTGCCATCGGGGCTGGTCACCCATACCTGACCGTTCAACGCATTTTCATGTACTACGGCCGTGATGGTATTGTCATCCACCACGGTCACATTGGTAGCATCGAGACTGCCTATACGTACTATAGTGGCTTTGGTAAAATTGGAGCCGGTAATGGTCACCTTCTCGCCCTGGCAGGCAGGATTGGGTGTGGCAGAAGTAACCACAGGACGCTGGGCCTGAACAGAAGAAGGAATCCCTGCCATGAAGAATACTACGCCAATCAAAATCAGGAAAACCGGGACGTTCAGTCGCCTGCAAACAGCAAAGCCGGTAAGCATAAAGCAGTCAGATGTTTTAGGGTTTATTAGGGTTCGTATTAATAGCAAATCCAGGCCGGCAGCGCCAGCCTTTCATATAGCAGGTTATTTCTTAATGCGGGAAATAGGTAAGCAGTGGATAAGAGGCCGTAAAGATATTATTTATTTATGGAGGATGAAACTTTTAGGGCAGATGGCCTCTATGATATACTAAAATACTATAATATAAAAGGTTATAAACACTAAAAAAAGCTAATCCCCGTTCATATTAAAATCCAAATGCTATGAAAACCCGCAAGGTGCGTGCCGCCTGGTTACGTGATACATGGTTAGTGCTGCTGCTTTGTTTGCTGATTGTGCCCATTGGTATGTATGCGCTCTGGACCAATGCTACTACCACAAAACAGGCTGCCGGTACACCCACACCGCCTGCCCGTATTACCAAAGCCGCTTTTAGTGCACCTGGTAAAAAAACTATTTTCAATACACCTTATGATTTTAAGACCGCCTTCAATAAAGCCGTTTCGGAAACAAAACTGGATTATGTGATCGGCGAACTGGCTATCACGGAAGGCAACCTGCACAACACCTTTCATGCCACCCTCAACAGGAACCTGGCCCTGCTGGGTACCATGGAAAAAGAAACGGGAAAAGTGCTGGATGTAATGATGATCGGCACCGGCGACGGATCCATCAAATCGGCTACCGACATCTTCCAGTGCATGGCCACTTTGATGGTTGCGGTAGACCCCAACATGCCGGCCAAAGAAAGCAGTATGATATTGAAAGAATTGGGTGTTTTGGGCAACCCGGAAAACATCATGCACCTGGATACACATACCGAACGAAAGGGCATCAACTATTTTCTCACCAGCAGTGAAACGACCGGCTTTACGTTTGGCGCTTCACGCAACTGATCCTGAATACAGCAACAACAGGTACAGGCTGTTCCGCAAGGGGCAGCCTTTCTTATTTCACGGGCGGCCGCAGGGGCAATGGTCTGGTTTTTTTATCACTGATCACAAAAAACAACACATATGTTAGCAATGAACTACCGGGGACCGTTCAGGATAAGGGCCGACCGTGACAGGCCGGAACCAAAGATCGAACACCCCTTTGATGTGATCGTGCGTGTGACACGTTCATTGATCTGTGGCTCCGATCTGCATTTATACCATGGACTGGTGCCCGATACACGTGTAGGTATGACGTTTGGGCATGAATTTACCGGTATTGTGGAAGAGGTGGGATCGGGTGTGGAGAAGCTGAAAAAGGGCGACCACATACTGGTGCCATTCAACATTGCCTGTGGCAGTTGCCCGTTTTGCAAACAGGAACTTTATGGCAATTGCCATGAATCAAATCCCGAAGCCACCGCTACCAGCGGCTTTTTTGGTTATGCCCATATTGCCGGCGGCTACGATGGTGGCCAGGCAGAATATGTGCGTGTACCATATGCCGATGTGAGCCCCACCATCATTCCACCGGGTATGGACATCGAAGACGCCGTTATGCTCACCGATGTGACCCCCACCGGTTACCAGGCCGCCGAAATGGGTGGTATTCAAAAAGGCGATACCGTGGTGGTGTTTGGCGCCGGCCCCATTGGCATCATGGCCGCGCGTTGCGCCTGGCTTTTTGGAGCAGGCCGTGTGATCATCATCGACCACCTGGAATACAGGCTGGAGTTTGCCCGGCAATATGCCTATTGCGAAGCATATAATTTCAAGGAAATGGACGACCCGGTAATGTTTGTGAAAAAAACCACCGACTGGCTGGGCGCCGATGTTTGTATCGATGCCGTTGGCTGTGATGCCACAGGCAGCAAACTGCAAAACATCACGGGTAAACAATTGATGTTACAGGCCGGTAATGCCGTGGCATTACACTGGGCCATCAACTCGGTAAAAAAAGGTGGTATATTATCCATTATCGGTGTATATGGTCCGCCATGGAACCTGGTGCCCATAGGCAGCATCATGAACAAGGGCATCACCGTGCGCGCCAACCAGGCTTCGGTAAAACGCTTGCTTCCTAAACTCATCGATCATGTGATGGCAGGCAGGCTGAACCCGAAAGGATTGATCTCGCACCGCATACCGCTGGAATATGTATCCGATGCGTACCGCATGTTCTCTGCCAAACTGGATAACATGATCAAACCGTTGTTGATACCGCCCAAAGCATTCACCGCTTAAAATGTTGTTTTATGGAAAAGATGATAGATCCTGAAATGGATAGAAAAATAGCCAACAATCCCAAAGACCATATACCGGGTTGGGGCATGGATGCCGATCCCGAGAACGACCCCACCTATCCCATGAAAAAATGGAATGGGGCCGATCATCAAAGAATACATTATGAAAAAGCGCCGCAACAGCCGGTGGATATAAAAATGTTCAAGTCCATTGAACGGCCTACCCTTACCCGGGTGTTTGGCACCTCTACGCCACCCAGCGGGTTAAGCGGGCTGATACGTAAACAGGCCTTTAAATACAGCGAAGGCAAGGCTGTGCACTGGATGGGTTTGATACTGGCCGACCGGGTAAATGTGGTAGAAGGCATTATCAGCGATATGGCCCATGGCAGGTTTCCCAACTTCGTGGAAGAACTGGGATGGCGTGCCGAATGGAAACATAACCGTAAAAAATTTGTGGGCAAGATGATGGTAAAGGCAGCCGTGATGGCCGCCGTTACCATATGGCTTACGGGCAAAAAAAGACGGTCGTAAACGGCTACCACCAGTTAATAACATCCATTAAATAAATAAGCCCCAATGCAGCGAAACGCTGCACGGGGCTTTTCATAATGGTAGAGACACTCACTCTACTCCACCATACTACAATCACACGTAACACCTATGAGAACATTGATTTTAACTAACCCGGTAATCTTTAAAAAGGCTGAAACGTTGCAGATATTTCAAAGCGGCTCAGGTCGTAATACTTTTTATATAAAGGAAGTTCATAACCAAGTCCAATGCCCCATCCTGGTGCAAAACGATAGTTTACGATAGCGCCAACCGTTTTCCAGGCTCTGCTGTTCAGCCCTGCTGCCAATGAAGTTTTGCCCCAGTCCCTGATCCAGCTTAGGCTATAGAAACTTTCATGGATATTAACGTCGGGCTCCTCAGGATCATAAGCACGAAGGTACAGTCCCTCTTTCCAGGAATAATGTTCAATCCGGAAAGCGTTTCCCTGGTTAACCTGGTATTGAAAAAGGCTGGATGTGCTTACACGAAGCCGTTTGGCGTATTTGCCTTCATTCATGATCACATAGTTGGGGTGGATGATGTTATTCACACCAACCCCGGACTCAAATCTGACTGCATCTTTAACATATTGATATTTTACGCCAACGGCTGCGTTCAAAAAGTCGGCTGTATTTTTATAGTGCCCGGTTTTTGGCAGGTATCTGAATGCATTTACATCCAGTAAATGATCGTATGCGCCTTTGCTTTCATCTACCTTGCCACTCAGCCACGATAGCTGCAATCCCACACGCAGTCTATGATTATTTTCTTTATCCAGTTGAAATGCCTTTGCTACGGATGCGCCCAAATAACCGCCCGACATATCAAAATCACTGTAGCCACTCCTCATATAATTTAACCCTACAGCCCATTTGTTGTCTTTTCCAAATGATTTGTCGATTGAAATATTCATCACCATGTTTTTTGCGGTGTCGGTTTTTGCATGCGAGTATAAGGCCATCATCCGCAGGTCTCCTTCATAATCGCCGGTTTGTGCCGGATTGAACATCATGGGAATGGATTGGTATTGCAATACGCGGGCGTCCTGTGCCAATGCAGGTAAACCTGGCGATACAGCGAAAATCAATAAAATAGTACAAAGGCGTTGAAACATGATACAAAATGGTTTTATGTGAATCAATAGTAACTAAAGACAACCCTTACGGTAACAAATGGGATTAAAAAGCATTCTCATCGCCGCGAATGATGGAGTATATTGTCAGGAAAACGATACGCACGTCGAGCCACAAACTCCAGTGTTCGATGTACCACAGGTCGTGCCTCACCCGGCCCTGCATTTGCGCCAGGGTGCGGGTTTCGCCCCGAAAGCCATTCACCTGCGCCCATCCGGTAATACCGGGTTTTGCATAGTGCCGTACCATGTATTCGTCGATCAACACCGAATAATCGTTTGTGTGTTTTAGCATATGGGGCCGCGGACCTACTATACTCATTTCGCCTTTCAACACATTGAGGAATTGCGGCAATTCATCGATGCTTGTTTTGCGTAAAATGCTCCCAACCCTGGTAAGTCGTTTATCATTGCGCATTGTCTGCACCAGGTCGGCATCCCTGTTCATTTTCATACTTCGAAATTTGATGCACCAGAAGGGTTTATTGTTCCTTCCAGTTCGCATTTGCCGGAAAAAGATGGGGCCTGGGGATTCAATCCAGATCAATAGTGCAACCAGCGGTATCAGCCAGGGAAAAATGAACAGACAAACGAAACCGCTGACCAATACGTCGAACAACCGTTTTTTGATGGTATTGTTGGCTGTATCCAGGGGCTCGCGGTGCCTGGAGAACACCGGTATATCGTTTATAAACTGAACATGAAAATTGCTTTGCATGTACGGACTCAAATCAGGCACGAGGCGAAAACGAATGCAGCTTTTATCAGCTGTATGCATCATGGCAGATACGCCCGAATGCTGCTCTGGTAAAATGGTGGAATAAATTTCATCAACTCCCAGTTTTTGCGACACTTCAATGGCGCCTTCAATCGGGCTCATAATAGGATAGATTGAAAGCTCCCGCACATTTTTCTCTTCTTCACAAAATCCTACTACCTGTATGTGCTGTCCATCGGCTTCGAGGCAGGAAGCCAGTTTTTTTGCCATTTCATTATAGCCTACTATCAACACCTTGCGCCGTAGCACCTGGCTCTTCCGCAAATAGGTTTGTACGGTAAGATACAGGAAGCGGTTCAACAGCAGGAGCAGTATTTGTGCCGCAAAAATCAGTGCAATGTATTTGCGTGGTAATTCTAAATTACTTAGAAACAACAGGTAAACCGAAACAAAAGCCACCCAATAAAAATAGGCGTGCATGGTTCGACGGCTGAAAACTTCGTAAGAGGAAATACTACCATCCATATAAATGGCTCCGGCTGCGGAAACAATCAACCACGAGACATTTAAAAACATCCAGAAAAACGTAAATTGAACGCTGTTCACAACATACAGTTGCGGGATGAACATCCACGCCAGCATTACTGTCATGTTAAGCGTAATCATATCCAGGCCAAAAACCGATACCTGCGCGACGCGTAAAAAACGGGAATTCATTTATAAATATTTAAATACTTGCCCTATTCATAAAAGAATATCCTTTTAACCAGATATTATGCTTCATAAAAAAGATAAACATGCTTTTTAAATGAAGCCGCCGGCTTTTATTGAAAATACCACGGGCACTGGACCGCTGGTGCGCATGTATCATGGCGGATTCGGGATAATAAATAACGGGCTTGCCCTTTTTCCAGTTCCTTAAACAGAGGTCTACATCTTCTACATACAAAAAATAGTCTTCATCGAACCCTTTCAATTCATTATACAACTTCCTGCTCATAAACATGGCGGCGCCCAGGGCCCAGTCAACCGGCTGAATCTTATCTCTATCGAAATCCTTTAAAAGATATTGATCGATGATCTTATTATTTACATTATCGCGGCCCCTGTACATCAGGCGAAACAGCAAAATGCGAGCGTTAATAAAACGGCGTACAGAGTGCTGGGTCGTCATATCGGGGTTGAGTAGTTTAGGCACCACGATACCCATATCAGGATTCCTGGCCAGGTACCGGCACATATGATCGATGCTGCCTTTCAACACCATCACATCGGGATTGATAATGGCCACATACTCCCCCGAGCTGTTTTTTACTCCTATATTATTGTTTTCCGAAAAGCCACGCACCTTGTGATTCTCGATTATTTTCACCGCCGGATAGTGTTCCCGGATATACTCCACGGACCCGTCAGTAGAACAGTTATCAACATAAACCAATTCAAAATTGACCGTCGGTCTGTTCTGCACAAACAGGGAATGTAAATACTGTTTCAATAACGGCAAATGATTCATACCTACCGTAACGATAGACACTACATGAGATCTGGACATAATTCAGGAAATAAAGTGGATGATATTATCTTGTGAAACCGGAGATATAATCGTTGATCAGTTCGGGTATAATGGTATTACTGTTATATTTTTTCAGGTCGTTAGTAAGCAGGTAACGGATACTGTCTTCCAGCATCGAGAGGTCTTTTACACAAACCAGGTATCCTTCGTTGTGCAGGTAGTCTGCAAGCGATGACTGGGAATGATAACTTTTACTGAGACGGGGAACGACGATCAGCTTTTTATTACTTCGCAAACTTTCGCTGATAATGCCAAAACCGGCATGTGAAATAACAAGTGCGGCGGCTTTAATATTTTCAAGCATTTCCTGGTGCGAGTACCATCGCTGGTACTTGTAATGCGCAGGTTTAAAGGTCGAATTGCCTATCTGGCCCGTAAACTGCCATAGCCTGTTGCGGGCTGCAATGGCATCGCATGCGCTGAACAGCTCGTCGTAACCAAGGGGTGAACTTCCCGAGGTAACATATATCATAACAATGCCCCTCCTAATATGGCATAGGGATATTGTTTTAGTTGTTCAGGCCATTGTACGATAAACATGTCGGCCAGGCGGTATGAGAGTTTGCCTGTAAGTGATCCGCCGTGTACATTGGCGCCTGTTTCAATATACAACAATTTACTGCCAAACATTTTTGCAATCAACATAATTCCAATTGTCACATCCGCGCCTGTCGAAATCACCACGTGAGGCCGGTGTTTGAGAAAGAAACGCAGTGAATCGAAGAAATTCCTGAGAAATAGCCCAAACCGCTTCACAAAAAAACAATGGCAGGGATGCGTAACATAATGCACCGAACCGCGGCGAAAATTTTTTTTAACCGGGTTGTTTTTATACGTAACGTATGTAAACTCCAGGTCCTGCCTGTGGAACAGCAATGCGCAGGCATTCATTGCTTCTACATAATGCCCGCCTGCAGAAAACGCAATGCACACTTTAATTTTATTCATGCGTGAAATTTCTCATTTTATATTGCGCAATTTGGTTATCGGTCAATGTTTTATGCCGGTATAGCATGTAAGGCATTTCCTGTTGATTGATCCGCTCAAAATAATCCATGTCTGTATACAAATTGGCATCGAAAGGTATACGCAGGAAGAATGCCCGCCACTTTTCACGCATTAGCACCAGGTTTGCACGGATACTGTACCATGTTCCTTTTCTGGCAATAAACTTCACATCAAGATCCGATGAGTCAGTCAACGACCTGCCGACCGCCACACCGCCTATAAGAACCACTACCAGGAAAACATCATTGTCCTGAAGTCGTTTTGACAGCGACATGAGGTATCCATAGTAATTGGCCGCGGTATTAAACCTGATATTCCAGAATCGAACCAGCACCCAAAAATGTGAGTTGAGCAACCAGCTAATCGTATGAGCAACCAGGAAGCACCACCCAGGCGACATAGGGAGCAGCACCAGGCACAATACAAATACAAGCGCTTCAAATAGCAGATGAAAAGTTTTCTCCGGCCTGCTCATAGCCGGTAATCCCTGGCTGCCCCAGTTAATGAAGGTCAATACCGGCAAAGACTGAAACAACAGGTATAACAGGTCGTTCTTTTCATACAGTTTATAAAACAGGCTAATACGCTTTTCCTTAACCGGGAAAAGCCATCGCAGGAATGCCGGCACCATCACCTTCCTGCGATTTCCCAAACAGACTTTTTTCATGAATTTTCTATCGCTTTGTTACCGCCATTGTTACCTGTTGATAGGCAAACTCCAAACTTTTAGTGTTGTAAACAGTAAGCACTCCTTTCTTTTCTAAAAGCTCCCGGAAGAGTTTCTCTCTCACGTAGAAATCAGCGTCGTACCGGAGCACATCAGGTCTTCTTACCAATATATGTTCTGTGGGCGTACAAACCAGGAGCGTGGTAGCATGACGCAACATCAACCAGCGGCTTATCTTGAATAATAATGTCCCGAAAATATTCGCCTTGCGGCCTTCCACTGAAAAATCGATAAATACATCGTATAAAAAACGGTCACATACAATTACCTTATTCGTCCACTTCAGGGGAATATATATTTTCACGATAAAATGTAAAAAAGTATCGAAAGTATGGAGCACTCTCACCAGGTAAGCGATTAAAGGCGACCGGTAAAAATCATGCACGCTTATTCTTCTGCCATCCACTACGGGCCTTCTGGTTAAACCCAGTATCCTACAGAGCAAAAGCAACGGCCTGGTAAAAAAATAATTCATTCTCAACCATACCAGGCTAACCCGGAATCCCTTTCTGCCTAATTCATCACAAAGCATTTTGGCGAGGGTGGTTTTCCCCGATCCATCTATGCCCACAAAATAAATAAGCCTGCTTTTTAATTCCATTTCTCTGAAAATGATTTATAAATTCCTAACAGGTCGTTCATATGGCGTTGTAAGTTGAATGATAACATTATCGTATCGCTGGCATTTTGCGACATCTGTTCAAACCGGTCCGGATCACCAATTACCCATTCCACGCTGCTTCTCATCGCTGCTGTATCGCCCGGCTGCAAAAGCATGCCATTCCTGCCATGCACAATTACTTCCGGAATACCACCTACGGGGGTTGTTACGGGTACCAAACCATACGACATGGCTTCGAGCAGCGCCATCGGCAACCCTTCTTCGTAGCTAGGCAACAACAAAACATGTCCTTTGCGTAAAAGCTGGTCTTTCTGAGAATAATCGATATATCCAAGCACCTCGATCTTATCTGCGAGATTCATTTCACTGGCGCGTTTTATAACCATTTCCGTATCTCCCTGCCCGGCAACATACAATTTGCAGTTCCTGAATTGTTTCATCAAAGCTGGCAGCATGTTCATCATATCGAAGAAGCCTTTTCGCTCTTCTATCCTGGCCAGGTAAACCAGTGAAATACCCGAGTGATCAATTTTTTTTGCAGGAAGGTCAGCCGGAATATCCACTGAGTTGGGAAGCAGCACCCAGTTAGCGCCGGGAGCGATGGACTGGTACCAGTTCTGCCACGACCTGGACAATACGATATTTGCATCTACCCTGGTCACCGATCTTACGATGCGTTTTTTTGCTTTTTCCGATAGCCCTTCATAAAACAGTTTGAAATCGGCGCCATGATTATGCAATATCACCTTTCTGTTGAACAGCTTTGCCAGCCGCGCCATCGCTGCCGACAGCCAGAAATTCAGGTTGGAAGCGTGGTGAATGTGAACTATTTTACAGGAGGGCAAATAATACAGTAGCCGCAAAAAAGCCTTACCCCACCCTATGATTTTTTTGGGTGCAGAATAAGCGTCGCCGGTTGTAAAAACAGTTTTGTAGTCTACCGAATCCTGCAACACCGGGTTATGAAGCAATTGTTTCATAACTGTTACTATACCACCTTTTGAACGTTGTATATCTTCTCCTACAAATAAAATGCGCATGAAATACTATATACTTACTGTGTTAAATAAATTGCTCCAATGAGGTCTTTCTTTCCAGAATGCAAGCGCCTGACTGGAATATGCCTGGTGCAACGTATCGTCGTCAAGCATCAGTTCGATAGCAGCCTGCAGGGAACCAGGCTTATGATGTATATAAGGCAAACCCCGGTGTTTAATAAGTTCGGTAATGCCATCCAGGTCAGGTGCAATTACCGGTGTACCTACCGAAAAAGCCTCCAGTATAGATACCGGCATTTCAGAATGAACCAGCAGGAAGGGCATTATTAAAACCCGGCAGGCTGCCAACTCATGCAGTATCTCAGTTTTGGATAGCCATCCTTCTACAATATGGACATGTTGTTTCAAACAAAGCCGGCAACAAAGCGATCGCACCAATTTTGTATTATTTCCCTTCGACGGCCTTGCCAGTATGCGTAATTCCAAATCGGGGTCCTGTTTTACCAGCCTGGCAAATACGTGCAACAGCATTTCGATACCCCTGATCTTCGTGGCAGATGTGATATACAGCAATTGTTTTGGACGGCGCACGGTTCCAATCATTTTCTCCTCGTCGCCAAACACGTCTTTACCAATACCAGTTACAACGATCTTTTCCGGCTGGCATCCTATAGCAGCCAATCTTTCCTTATTGCGGTTCGACAGAGTGATTACTTTGTTTATACAGGGATTATTGACAATCCTGCGCGTTAAACGATGTGGTGTACACAATTCGGATACATAAGTGCGCCATTGTTCTCTACCAATAAAGGGTAATACGGGTATAATTTCTTTACTGTAATATACCGGACCGGTGTAAAGCAGGTTGACCTTTTGCTGCAGACTTTCGAACAGTACCTTATAAAAATAGGTGCGTGGCGATGCCCACCAATACACTTCATAAGCGCCGGACGACGCTATCATTTCCCTGAGCCGGTGTGAATCGGCCGGCGAGATACGGGGTAATGAATAAACAGTAAGGCCGCCAACCTCTGTCTCTCCCTGGCCCCCATTTGTGATAATAATTACACGGCCTCTTTTGTTCAGGTGCAAAGCCATCTCGTACAAATACCGCCAGGGTTGAAGGGGAATATTTTTTTTAGTAAAATCAAAAATGACAAATACGTACACTTTCATGTTAACGTTTTATGCGCTTTTCAGCCGCTTAAGCTGGCGTTCAATTATGCCTGTCACTTCTTCTATCGATCTGTTTTTTTGAACGAATGATTTTGCATTCTCCGACATTTGCTGGTACCGCTCCTGGTTCGACAATAACCCCTGAATGACGCAGGCAACAGATGAAAGATCGTCATCGCCATTGACCGGCAACACTTCTCCTATTGACTCATTGGTAATAATTCCATCGGGGTCGATACCGGCTGTCACCACCGGCTTACCATAGTACCATGCCTGCAGGAATGTATTGGGAAAACCTTCCGCTACAGAAGTATTCAGGAACAGGCGGCAGGATTTAAAATAGCTTTCGATTTGCACGGGAGAAACCTGACCCAGGAAATCGATGTTGGGGGGGAGTTCCAATGAGGGATTTTTCGTACATCCGTTCATGGCTACTTTAAAATGAACGCGGGGCAGCATCTCCGCAAGTTTCACCACCCGGTCGAAACGTTTGTGAGAAGCAGTGTTGCCAGCCCAAAACACATCAAACTCCCCTACTGGCACTGTTTCATTATTCAACCAAATATTACCGCTGATATTATCGATTTGAATGGCTTCCCGTTTGATATGCTTTGCCACCAGTTCCTTCTGCAACACGGACTGACAGAATATGCAATCCGATTTACGCAACATCCACTGGTACAAGTGTGCAAGCAGCCTTTCCCTGCCTGCATAATTGCCAGATACTGGCCCCACTTCACGGTCGGTTTGGACAAAATTAATGAGCCGTGCACCATAAAATAATTTATAGAAGAGCAGGGGAGCCATCAACAAAGATCCGCCCGCACGCATCATGATATAGTCCGGCTTTTCTTTCTTTAGTAACCGAACCAATTGCCGGCCATCAGTGAACAGGTATGACTTGTTACCACCAAAGTAACGGAATGCATTAAACCTTGTTCCCCAATCAGGATCGGTTTTCAGGTTGGCATTGCCACTATATTCCTTGCATATAAATACAATTTCAAAACCTCTTTCAGACAGGCCCTTTGCTATAAGCGCTAACTGCCTTTCAGCGCCACCTGCACCTCCAAACTGTGCTGCATATAATAGCGGTGTAATGTTTGGCGCAACGATCACAATTTTCTTTTTGTGCATATTATACCCTGCCTTGTTTTTTAACACTGGCCAAAACCTGTTCCTTGAAATTTCCAGAAGGATTCATGAACATCGCATTTGCCAGTACCCTGTCTTTATAATCCTGGATAGGCCGAATGAACCGGGCTGGCACGCCAGCATATACGCCATTTGGAGGCAGGTCTTTCGTAACCACACTGCAGGCTCCTACGACCACGTTATCTCCTATATGTACACCAGGCAGGATATTCGTATAGGCGCCAACAAACACATTATTCCCAATATTTATACGCTTGTAAATGTTAATACCCGGATAATCTTTCCTGAACACCCATACACCACCGTCATGCGTATGAAAAGTAACGCCTTCGGCAAGGGTAATATCATTTCCCAATTCAACGAGAAAAGGTTCTGTTCCGAAATTTATTTTTCCGGTGAAGCGAATGTTGCTTCCCATTTTGATGCCGTAAAAGCGGCTGCAAATTGCCGGCTTTTGGAAGGTGTCTGCAAAGTTCAACCTTATGTGAAAAATTAACCGTCTGATTTTTTTGATCAGCATTATTCGTTTCGTTTTCAGTATTCAAATATTATCCAGGAAAAAATCGAGTGGTTCGCTATATGCCATATGGGAGAATGCCTGTAACCCAGTCAAATAACCGTTGAAACCAATCCGGTCTAACTGTTCCTTGTTTTCAACAGCCCAGTTCATAGCCTTGCTTAATTGGCTGGCGGCAACCCCGTCGGCAATGATGGCGTTTTCTTTATCTGCGAAGTAGTTGGTAACCTCACCCACGCCAGTAGTTATGATCGGCCTTTTACTGGCGGTGTATTCCGAAATCTTATGGGGAAACCGGTTTGAATCCTGCGGGGTCAGCCGAAGGGGTATAAGCAGTGCCAATGCATTCAAATACAGGTTAACCAGACTTTCATACTCAATATTACTTTCAATCACTATATTATCATCCTTACCAACGTAGCGGGTGATCTTTTCCAGGCCCGCAGGTGAACCACTAATTATCAACAACAGTTTCACAGTTCTCCGGGGAAGCATCCTGTATGCATCAATTACAGCATTGACAACCTCATTATAACCGGCTGAGCCGCAATACAGGAAATAATCGGACGCCAATTCTTTTTTGCGTAGCCCAAATTGTGAAAAATCACATATGCAGGGTATCAATATTTGCGGTTTTTGCGGGTAAAATTGGCTAACACGTTGGCTTAGGCTTTTGCTGATGGGGTTAATTGCGTCGGCAAAGGCAAATGCATAGCGGTCGAATAAAAAGTCGTTAATTTTTTGGAACCTGCGTTTACGGCTGGGTATTGAAGACCGCAGTTCTACATAACTCAGGCAGGTTTTTAAACCGAACAATTTGCTTATTATTCTATAATAGACCAATACTCCAAAAAACTGGGTATAAACAAACAACACTTTGTTTTTTGAAACTGCAGCCAGTTTTTTAATGGCAAACGGTTCCAGCATGAAGGACATGCATTTACAAAACAAACGTCCCATTTTGGTATCATAGAACGACCTGTAACGGAACAGGTGAGTGGTATCCTTGCTATATGAACTGGTCCGGAAAGCCAGTCTGTTCACAAACGAAACTTTCCAGCCTCTGCTTTGCAAAGCGGCTCCCAGGTGAAGGCATCGCTGTATGGGCGCTTCTGGTTTATCGGGAAATCCCGTGAGCCCAACGAACACTATTTGTTTTGTCTCTTGCACTATGTTTCGGTATTATGAATTTCGCCGGTATGTGTAAAAAAGATAACCGAAGTATGTAAGGGATCCTATTCCCCTGGCGATGATGGCGCCCCATTCGGCAAAGAAGTAAATAAGCACGAGTGATGAACCCAGTTGTACAATGCCGGCTAATATGGCCACGTTTCTGATTTGCACCCCTTTGCCATTTGCATGTAAAAATTTATTGAAGAAATCGCCAAAACCATGTAAGGTACCGGCAAGGGCGCCTATCTGAACAAGCGTCCCCACATCTTTAAAAGCCGGTCCAAAAATTATATCTACAATAAAATCTATAGAAAGCACCAGTGCGGTGAGTATACAAAACGAAAGCAACGCTGTCCGCCTTATAAGGCTGCCAGGTATACGATCGATGTTTGCAAAGTTCCTGTAATGGCTGGCGCCGGTAACGGCTGGCAGTAAGGCCAGAGGTGTTATAAAAGTAAGCGCCAGACTGTATTGACCCACCCCACTATTGTCCAAGCCGACGAATCCAACCAATAGGGGCAGCAGATAAGCGGTACCCACATTAGCCAGGCTGCCATAATAAATATTCAATCCGAAACTTTTGTTTTCGGCCAGCAACAAATTGAGTTCCTCGCCTTTACGGCCAAAATGAATGCGGTCTCCTTTCAGCAGTATGATAAATGCAACCAGGTAAGTCCCATAATACAACAATATATTCGCAGCCACATTGCTGGTCGACAAACTGTACATCATAAACAGGCTCAGAACATACATAACAGGCGGTAACACCCGGTATATAGCCAGCCTTACCATTTTCCTTTCGCCCTGGTATACCGACTCGAAATAGAACATCAGGGGATGTATCACAAATAAAGGGAAATGGATCAGCAACAGGTAAAATATATGTGACGATAATATCCCTTTAAAAAAACCGGCCAACACGGTAAGCAGCAACATCACCAGCCACCCTATCAGAGTGGAATAGATGAGATAACCTTTAAATAGCTGTATCTTCTGCGGATCTGTTGTTTTGGCTATCAACCGCTGGCCAGATTGGTATATACCGAAATTGACAATATAACTGATGAACAAAAGGTAGCTCTGTATGAATTTCCAGTCGCCAAATGATACTTTTGACAGCATCCGGGTATTCAATACGCTTCCTCCAAAATTCACAACCATGGCCATAACCGTAGCCAAAAACACGATGGTTGAACCCTGCTTGTTACCGAGCCTCGTCAACCCACTCCTGATCCCTGTAATTTGCAAGTCCGATTGTTATTGAAATGAAATAATAATATAAATGACAACTGATATTCACCCAGATCGCCAGGCCCGCTGCAGCCAATATCCAAAGAAAAATGCACCATTTGGCACACAATACAGAGTCCCGGTCTTGCCAGGACCGGCATGGCCGGTTCCTGGCTGTGAGACTACCTATAAGAAATGTCAGATAAAGAGACAAGACCGGGATACCAGCCCACCATCCAAGGAAGATGAACTGGTTGTCGATGCTTGCATATTGACCGCCTACATTCGATGAATAATATGTTCCTAAAGGCCCTACACCCCACAAGAAATTGACAGGATCGTATTGATCGAAGAACTCATTTAACTGTTCGCTTCTGGAATCATCTGTCGATCTTTCGCTGAGCGTTGTGGTCATTGTTTCCAGCGATTGGAAAAATGAGGACTGCGCAAAATACATTATACCCGCTGTTAATAATACCGTCACCATAGCCAGCACCGGTATAGCCAGTGCCAACGACTTCCTGAATGTATAATAAAGTTTTACCAGCAGCACGAGGGTAAATACGATGATGTACGACCGGGATCCTGTTGCCAGCACAATGACCAGCATGGAGGCATAGAATACATACTGAAAAACAGTAATAAACTTGTTGCCGCTACGCTTTAAAAAAAAGAACGGATAAACGTATACCAGGTAGTTGGCATATTCCCGGACATGTAACAGTGATTCCGTCCTGCTGAACTCAAAGCCCAGACCGGCCAGGTTGCCAATACCCAATACCAGGAAAACCACACAGGCCGCCAATAACATACGTTGCACCTTGGCCAGGCCGTCCTTGTTGGCCACAAAAAAAAGTAGTCCGAAGTTCAGAAAGGTGCCGAATCCCTTTGGTCCATACATGATAGCGGGACTTTCTAAAAAGTCTTCATACAGTTCGTGATTAATGATAAAAACCAATAAAACGATCCCTATCCAGCAACACCTGATGTAAAGCGGGAAAAACTTCCTGTAGCATACATAACTCAACACAGACGCGATGCTTATCAAAACGTCACCGGTAAAATTGAGCCTTGTGTACCAACTATAAGGCGCTCCCGCCACAATCAACTCCAGGTCGCGCTGATAAAAGAACGTGTAAATGATATTCAGCAGCAGGCCGGCTGATACACACCAGTAAATAATATGTTTTAAACTCACTTGTAATATTCAGCAAACCAGCTTACGAATTGCTCCACACCGCTTTCAAGACTGGTAGAGGGCCGGTAGCCTGTACCGTTCATCAGTTTGTTTTGGTCGGCCCATGTTCTGTAAACATCCCCCGGTTGCATAGGCAGGTATATCTTTTTTGCTTCTTTATTCAACTTTTTCTCCAGCATCGAAATGAAATCCATCAGGTTCACCGGGGCGCCATTACCAATATTCAGTACACTGAATTTTGAATCTTTATTCCGGTAGTCGAAGGCAGCGTGCATAAGGCCTTTCACTATATCGCCTATAAAGGTAAAATCCCGATCCATTTCACCATTGTTGAATATGGAGATGGGCTTTCCCTTGCAAATCGCATTTGCAAATAGCATGGGCGCCATGTCGGGTCTTCCATATGGTCCATAAACAGTAAAAAAGCGCAGACAGGTACATTGTATGCCATAAAGGTGACTATATGCATAGGCCATCAGTTCGTTGCTTTTTTTAGTAGCAGCATAGAGGCTTACGGGAGAGTCACATTTGTCGTCTTCAGAATACGGAATTTTGGCATTCATTCCATACACAGATGATGAAGAAGCATGCACCAGGTGTTTCACCTTATAGTGGCGGCAAGCTTCCAGTATATGAAAAAAGCCAACCATGTTGGTTTGAACATATACATCGGGATTTTCAATGGAATAACGTACGCCTGCCTGCGCAGCAAGATTGATTATATAGTCGAATTGTTCGCCATGAAACAACGAAAACAACTGTTGTTTGTCTTCGAGATTCATGCGTACAAAGCGATAATTACAGAATTTTGAGCTGGTCACTAAAGTATGCCATTTCACCTGCTCGGGTGCTATACCCGATTCCTGCAGCCTGCTATATTTTAATACCGGGGAATAGTAGTCGTTGATATTATCCAACCCCACCACCTCAAATCCATCGGCCGCCAGATTCATGATAGTGTGAAATCCTATGAACCCTGCACTTCCGGTAACAAGTATTTTCTTCGACATGACGTAATTTTTAATAGATACGTAGTCCGGAAGCGGTAACCGGCTTATTTTTAAATGCATGGCGTATATCTGCATCCATCATTTCTTTAACCAGTTGCGACAAATTGCATGCGGGTTTCCACCCCAGCTTCTGCTTTGCTTTTGTTGCATCGCCTATCAGTAGTTCTACTTCAGTTGGTCTGAAATAAGCAGGATCTACCGCTACCACTGTTTTTCCGATATTCACCTTGCAACTCTTGTTTGAATATCCGGTTACAATCCCTTTTTCATCAAGGCCCACACCGCTGAATTCCACAGTAATGCCGGCTTCGGCAAAAGCCATTTGTACAAAGTCCCTGACCCTGGTTGTTATACCGGTGGCAATCACAAAATCCTCGGGCACATCCTGCTGTAATATGAGCCACATTGCCTCCACATAATCTCTGGCATGCCCCCAGTCTCTTTGCGCATCGAGGTTACCCAGGTACAAACAATCCTGGGCGCCGGTGGCAATGGCAGCAACGCCCCTGGTGATTTTCCTCGTAACAAAAGTTTCGCCACGCAGTGGACTTTCGTGGTTAAACAAAATTCCATTACAGGCAAACATGCCATAGGCTTCCCTGTAGTTCACGGTAATCCAGTAGGCATATAATTTAGCCACAGCATAGGGTGAACGGGGATAAAAAGGGGTTGTTTCTTTTTGCGGTATTTCCTGTACCAGCCCATACAATTCCGATGTGGAGGCCTGGTAAATGCGGGTTGTTTTTTCCAGTTGCAATATCCTGATGGCTTCCAGCAAACGCAAGGTGCCCAGTCCGTCTGCATTGGCCGTATATTCGGGCGAATCAAAACTCACTTTCACATGGCTCATAGCCGCCAGGTTATAAATTTCATCGGGGCGGGTTTCCTGAATAATGCGTATCAGGTTTGTACTATCGGTCATATCGCCGTAGTGCAATGTAAATCGTCCGTTTAACTCGTGCGGATCCTGGTACAGGTGGTCTATCCGTTGGGTGTTGATCAGGGATGAACGCCGTTTTATGCCATGCACCACATAACCTTTTTGAAGCAGCAGTTCGGCCAGGTACGCACCATCCTGCCCGGTTATGCCTGTAATAAGCGCTGTTTTCATTATAATTCAGTCTGGTTTAATTCAAATTGGAGTATTAAATAGCCGGAGTTGATGGTTCGTATCTCGACAAAAAGTCCCTGTAGGCCGAGTAAATACCATCTTCCAACATTGTCATATGATGCCACCCAAGATTATGGATCTTTGTAACATCGGCGAGTTTCCTGGGCGTGCCATCGGGCCGCGATGAGTCGAACACGATGTCACCTTCAAATTGTGTAACCTTTTTTACCAGTCCGGCCAATGCAGCAATGGATATCTCCTCACCCGATCCGACATTGATCGTCGATCGCTGGTTATAATTGTTCATCAGGAAAACACATGCATCAGCCAGGTCGTCGGCGAATAAAAATTCACGCTTTGGCCTGCCTGATCCCCATACTACAACCTGCTTGTCGCCATTTTTTTGGGCCTCATGAAAACGGCGGATCAATGCCGGCAGCACATGTGCATTTTCGGAGTGATAATTATCCCCCGTGCCATATAAATTCGTGGGCATAGCCGATATAAAGTTCGCGCCATATTGATCGCAGTATGACTCGCACAATTTTACGCCGGCTATTTTTGCAATCGCATAGGGCTCGTTGGTTTGTTCCAGTTCACCTGTTAACAGGTATTCTTCGCGAATGGGTTGTGCGCTGAACTTCGGATAGATGCAGGTACTTCCCAGGAAGAGTAGCTTTTTTACGTTGAACCGGTAGGCGGCTTCAATAACATTGGCTGCTATCACTATATTATCATAAAGAAATGATGCGCGGTATACGTTATTGGCATGAATGCCCCCCACCCTGGCCGCCGCCAGAAAAACATATTGAGGTTGTTCGTTCTCAAAAAAATCCAGCACCGCCGCCTGGTTGCGAAGATCAAGCTGGGACGAACTGCGAAAAACGATGTTTTGATAACCATTGGCAATCAGGTTACGCGTAATAGCTGATCCCACCATTCCATTGTGACCTGCTACGTATATCTTATCAGAAAATTCCATGATTATTAATTTTCCTGCACATTTAAATAGCCACAGTAGATTTGTGCGTTTGTTCGCGTTTCCTTGTCAGGAATCTCACCCTCTCTTTCGGTACTTTCACAACCAGTGCATATCCCAATGCAGGCAGGATCATTTTTACTATTTTCTCCTCCACCTCCACTACCTTTCCATACTGGTCAACAAATGGACCGTATATGATCTTCACCTGGTCGTTCACACGCACTTCTGTTTTTTCAAGCTGCACATTTTCATTCTGAGCCATGAACTGCCTGATCGCTTCAATTTCTTCGTCCCTGATCACGGCTGGTTTTTGCAGCCAATGGACGAAGTTGATGACGCCATCGGTTTTAAGTACATCAAGCGCCTGGCGCTCATGTATGCGTACAAAAACATAAGATTTAAAAAGCGGTTCGAATATTGTTTTTTTCCGGTCGCTCCATTGCCTTACTACCTTATTCAATGGACAATAATGTTCAATATCCTTTTTAGTGAATAATGCCGCCACTTTTTTCTCACTTTGAGATTTAGTGTAAACTGCAAACCATTTTTTCTCAATAATCGAACCGTTAACCATAACTTTTTTATTTACAATGACGCGTTGAAAACTAATCAGACAAGCATTCGATTCGAAACAGGCTCCGCCCACTCCGGTCACATCCTCTTGTTGTGAGCGGCAAATTGTATTGCCATAAATTTTGGGAATAAGTAACACGGCCGCATGTATGCACATGCGCTTAACCCGGTCATTTAATTCAGTTAGTTCCTGCTAATGATCCTCGCGAACCCTTTCCGGCCACGCTTTTCTTCTTCTATATATTCGTAGCTGTACGAACCGGCATAACTGTATCCGTATCCTCCCATTTCATTTTTTCGCACATCATTAAATATCACTGCGATGTTTTTAAAACCTTGCAGTTTGTTGTATTCTTCCAGTTTCGTTAAAAGCGTTTTTGGCGTGTACCCCCGGCGCACTATAAACAATGTGGCATCGCAAAGTGGCGACAATATGAAAGCTTCCGTTACTGGGTTTACAGGCGCAGTATCGATCAGTATATAATCGAATCGCTGTTCCAGGTAAGTCATCAACGCCGGCAGATCGCCATTCAACAGCAGCTCCGACGGGTTCGGCGGTAAAGGACCGGACGGTACCAGGAACAGATTTGGCAAATGCGTGTTTCTCAAAATTTCGGCTGGCTTTTTTTCACCAATCAGGTATTGACTTATACCGGTATTCCTGTTAATACCAAATATCCGGCTCAATTGCGGCTTTCGAAGATCCAATTCAAGCATCACTACCTTTTTTCCTGTTAAAGCCAGGGTGATACCCAGGTTCGCCGCCAAAAACGTTTTTCCTTCACCCGGTATGGAAGACGTAACCAGCACCTTTTTATTTTTCTGGTTAATTCCCATATACGTCAGCGATGTACGTAATTGCCGGAACTGTTCAGCTATAATGGAGCGCTTGCCTTCGCCGATGACTATCGGATCGGCTGAAAATGAATGCATAACCTCACCCAATACCGGCACCCCGGTAAATTGTTCGATATCTGTTTTATAATAAACGCTTCGTACAAATATTTTGCGCATTGTGATGAAAAAAGTACCTCCACCCATGGCGGTCAACAAAGCAAGAGCATAAGCCACTACTTTATTTGGACTTACAGGTTTTTCACCCGCTTCTGCCTCATCCACAATCCGGCTGTCGGGTACAGTAGACGCATAAGACAGCGCCGCCTCTTCTCTTTTCTGTAATAAGAAAGTATATATATTCTGTTTCACACCCTGCTGGCGGCTAATACCCAGCAGTTCCCTTTCTTTTTCAGGCATGCTACGCAGCAGATCGGTATAGGTATCATTTATATCCACCAGTTTTTTCTGACGGGCAAGCAGGTTTACTCTTTGGCTACGTATATTTTCAAGAATACCCGGCCTTATTTTATCCATTTCGTTTCTTAGTGTAATAACTGCCGGGTTATTATCAGGCACCATTTTTTTTAACCGTTCGTATTGCAATTCGGTTGCATACAATTTCTCAAGCAAACTTGAAAGTACCGGGTCGGTAATTCCGAGCATAGAGGGCACGATATTGCCGTCGCTATGCTTTTTCAATACATAATCTTCCACCTTGTGCAATACAGCCAGTTGTACATCTGTTTCCGAAAGCTTCTCGTCGTTAGCACTTACAGTTTGCAGAAAAATCTGTCCCTGCATGCCAATATCTGTGATCTTTTTACGCTCTTTATATTTCCGCAATTCACTTTCCACGGAATCCAGCTCCGCCGAAACATACTTTAACCGCTCTTCCACAAACTGCAATGTATTGGCGGCCAATGTATTTTTATCACGCACTGCCGCCTTGTTATATACAGCCATCAGGTGGTTCAATATATCCTGGCCCCGTTGTGGCACTTCATCTTTAAGGGTCAAATCCACAACAGTACTTTGCCGGGTAGAAGCCTGCGCCTTCAACTGTTTAACAATTTTATTGGCTACAGATTTTACCGGAACCAACTTGAAATAAAAGGCGCGCTCGGGTTTATTTGAACGATAACGCCGGTTTGGAACAAACATCAACATACCATAATCGGTACTTACCCAGGTATTAACCGGATAGCTCTTCTCGTTCATCAAGACCTGTTTGCCGGAAGCCAGGTACTCGATTTGAATTTTATCCGTTCCGGATGCCAGGCTATCAGGACTGGCCATTTCCACATACAAAGGAGCGGCAACATATCCTGAACGGTCAAACAAATTGCCTTCAACGTAAACAGGTGCATACAAGTGAAGGTCCTTCACCACCTCTCTTGCGATACTCTTCGATAACAACACTTTTATTTCATTATCAACAATCTTCCTCGATCCGAACAGGTCGAGGGCTTCCAGCACTTTTGATTCACCCAATCCCTTTTCCTCATCTTTGATAAGTATGCTTGCCGTGATTGAATACACGGGAATTTTATACCTAACATAAAACCATGCGCCCGTTAACGACAATGCAAGCAACGCCGCGAACAACGGCCAGTAAGACAGGTAACGGAATAAGATGTCTTGCATAACACCGAATTCCTTATCGTCCGGCTTTTTTATATTTTGATTTGCTAGCATGATTTATTAATTCCTTATAATGGCGGATACTACTACCACAACTATCGATACGGCACTCAGTATAGATGGCAGCAATTGCTGCCCCCTTGTAGCCGAAGCCAGTTTCACATTCCCCGGCTCGACATATATAACGTCATTAGATTTTAAATAAAAATAGGGCGACTGCAACAAGGCAGACGAATTGAGATTTAACCGGTGAACGTTCCTTCGTGCACCGGCTTCTTCCCTGATGAGCGCAACATTGTCCCGTTTACCATATATAGTCAGATCCCCGGCCTGACCGATTGCCTCTAATAACGATATCCTTTCACCGGAAACATTGATCACACCCGGCCTGGCCACCTCACCTAGTACAGTTATCCGAAAATTGAGAAACCTGACGTTTACGATAGGATCGGATAGCAATTTCCTTTCCACCAGTTGTTTAGAAATATACATTTCCAACTCCCTTTTCCCGCGGCCAGCCGCATGTATTTTTCCCAACATTGGGAATTTGATATATCCGTCTTCATGAACCAAATAGCCCACCGCCTGTTGCAAACTGTTATTTAACGGCACGGTAGGCGCTACAGGCAGGTTCGGCAAATTGAATATCTCCGTTGCTTCGGAGCTCACGCTGGTAACAGCAATCGACAACAGATCATTTTTTTGGATGACTGGGTCCGATATATTGGCAGGCACTGCCATGGCAGTATCGGCAACGTCATTGAAATAAGCGAACTTTTTAGCATTGACGCATGACGAACCCAACATCTGCAAACCGATTGCAATGATGAATAAAATACAATTAACAGCTCTTAACCTCATAAATAGATTTACAAACAAACGCTTTCAAGTGCGCTCGCACTAACAATTAAGTATGGTAAGCAACCGGAAAAAAGAATGGCTTAAGTCCATAGGAAGATGGGAAGGGGTTTTCAATTCAGAACACGATTTTTCAGGGATTGATTTATTTTGGCTTTTCAACAATCGTTAGTTTAACCATCCTAACACGCTTCCCACCGACACTGTAATAAAAAAGAAGTATGATGCGTTCACCATTAATACATCAAGTAAACGGCCATCAACCAACGAACACATCAGCAAAACCATAAACATGAGGATAAAAGCAAGGAAACCCCACATGGCGCCTTCCCAAACCGTATCAACTCCCATTTGATGAAACAAAACCGAGGCAATAGCTACCATCAATAATTCAACGACTGACCCCAGTATATAAACATAAACCCGATGCGACATGAACAAATGGCTATTCGACTTATAATACCGCATAAATACACGGCCGAAAGCGTAGTTCGAATACCAGCATACCTTGATTGAAAAAACAACCAACATGATAAGCCAGATCGAATACCAATTTATCGAGGTTTTGATGCCCAATAGTTGTTGCATGATTACCTGGTATTCCTATTCATCAAATTAATTTCAACTGTAAAACTATATTGAAATCAGTTAGCAACTTTGTTCAGTTTTGATCATGGTTGATAAATACTAACTTTTACCAACATGATGGAATACATGTATTTTCTCCATGTCCTGGGAAAACAGATGGTACTTCTGCTTCAAAATATTCCTTTTCACCGCATTCATCATTTTAAACCCTGTATCTTCAATCAACTTGTTCAGTTGTAATTGCATTTTATCGTTTTCCTTATGCAGTAGATGAGCCAGTATTATATATAATATGGTATCCAGTTTCCTGGTTAAAAAATAAAACCGGGAAGGATGTATCTGCTCATATATTTTTTTGGCGCGCTCCAAATTACCGGTCCTGGCAAGCGCTATAGCATTAAGCACTAAATTAACTTCAAAATAACCATCATCTATAATGGCCGACTGCCTTCGGCCATTTACATCTACAGTATCAAAGAAATAAAGCAGTTCTTCGTATTTTCCGGTTAACAGCAAGGTGATGCCAAACAAATATTCCGCCCAAAGAAATTCCTGGTGATTGTCTGTCACACCCGAAAGATCTACCATGCAGGCGTCTTCAACGATCTTATCGGTGTCCAGCCCTTCTACACTTGCATACAGCATAGAAGAAACAAAATGCAGGTAATAAGTTACAGGGGGCAAATATTTAGACACACGTTGTTTGACAATTTCTTCATAATGCATTTTTACCTGGTCAACATCACCTGCCAACCAGGCGCGCAGACACAGCAGCGAATGACCAAAAATTTGTGACTTTTCTGTCTTTTTTTCATTCAAATAGTATCTGAGGCCTTCTCCGTAATAAGAATTCAGCGCATTGATATTAATCAGTTGTTCAAAATAATAACTCTGTCCGCTTTTGGTTTTGGCAATATCTTTTTGCAGAAGAAGTGAAAGCGCCTGGTAATCCTGCAGGAAAACAACCGTTTGTTTCACCACTGCTGCAAACGTGGGATCATACTGCTCGCGCACGGGCGTGTCTCTTAAAAACGAAATAATATAGTCTGTTAAATTACAACTGGGATTAACTTCAAGACGTGATAGGTTATTCTTTTTAACTACCAGTTCCTGTAAGGATCCATATCCACAATATTGGGTTAGTATAGATATGGTAGAAGTAGAAGGAAGGTAAGCAGCTTTAACAAGACCAAAAAAACGCCTTAAAGTATTATAACTAACAAGGAACGAGGTCTTTTTATATATTTCATCGCCTAACAATACACACTCTCTATATGATGTGATTGGTCTGCCGAATACTTCTTCTATCTCTTGTTTCAACAATTCAAGAGCATTAAGTTTTTCGAAGGCTTGCATAACTACAGTCTAGCTTTGGAGGTTAGGGATAAGCAATGGATATTGAGGTCGGTTATGGGTTAGTACAAAATTAGCAGCATCGTGAACTTTAACTTTGTACTTTTTTGTTCACCATCATATTAATTTCAGATTAAAAAGATACATGCGAAGTTTTCGCCTGGCATTTGAATATGCATCAACCGGCAATAATGTTTCGTGAGTGTGATGTTTATTAAACATCAATAGCAGTGGAACAATAACTTTTTTAGAACAACAGCGATAATAAAGATAGTGACGAGTTGCGCAATAAACAGATTCTTGTTTCATTCTTCAACGTATACAAACAGGCTACAGACCTACTTTAAATAATACAATAACAGTACTGACGTACTGCAATTTAAAAAACGGGAATTCATTAGGTGGGTACGCAATTCTTCCAGGTCAAATCTGTTGTAAGCAACAGCATGACCAGGACCCTCATATATCCGGCACTAAAGGTTTCTACTTGACGTTATAGCAATACCATTAACGCCCGATACATGAATGATTTCGATGATAGACCTTAAAAGGTTAACACTTGCATTATTTCAGAAGGAAAATTTGGTATAACGGTCATCGGTGGGCACAAATATATTGCATATGAAATAACAAGGCAAAACACTAGTTATTAAAGTATAATGAAACGTTGTAGTAAACTAATCTGGAAAATAAATAGTTCGAACACAGGTATTCGCTGAAAGTCACACTGGCAAACTAATACAAGATGTTTACCATTAGCAATTCAAATCATTAATTGGCATTCATTGATTTGCTACTGACTTGTATTAATTGATTCCAATCATTCTCAGACTAAACACAAACTAAATATAAGTTTTGTCTTAGTTAAAAAGTTTTTAACCAGAAACTGCGTCCACCCCCTTTGCGGCTGGATGCAAAAAACAAGTGGACCTACTAAACTTTTGAATAACATTTAAGATGTTGTCTAACTTACCGATGAATTTATAGCATCTGTTAATGGTTGGTTAACCCAGCCGGGTTTTTCGTTATCATCATGACTTTGACAGGTAGCTTAATTTTTGACCATAGTATTTACCGGCCGTTCATGTATTCATCCGGCCTGCAACCGGTTACTTTCTTAAAGGCTTTGTAGAACGACGACCTCGATGCAAACCCCGCCTGTTGGCCAATGTGTTCCAACCGGTGCGCACCCGCCTTACCCAAATCGATCTGTTTTTTTATATAGGCGATGCGAAGCTCGTCGCGGTAGTCATTGAACGACTGCTTCCTGATTTCGCGGAAATAGAAACTGAGGTGGTTGGCTGGAATATCGATGAGGTGGGCCAGTTTCAACAGGCTGAAGTCCGGCGCCAGGTAAGGATGCCGGTCGCGCATGCGTTCCGTAATGATGCTGCCCAGCATTTCTATCCGCCGCCTTTCAAAATCGGGCAATCCATATAATACACGGGGAAAAAGAAAGGGCGTGAGTAAAAGGCCTATCAGGCCGATGGCCGAGAGAAATTCCAGGTCGCGTATTCTTAGAAATTGGGTCAGCTCGTTTTGCGGCCATCGCACCATCAAAAAAGATGCAAAGCTCAGGAACAACCACAACTGGAAACCAATAAACAGGTACAGCCACTTGTTAATTAAACTTTGCTGTTTGTGTAAAGAAATGCCGGGGTATTGCCTGTCGCGGTAACGGCGTATTAAAACAAACGACCATATCGTATATATAAGGGCAACCAGGGGCCGGCTTATATACACCACCTGAACACCAAACAGCTCGGCAAACCAATTCACCCGGTGATAAGCCAGGAAATTGATATCTGCAACAATTTTTTCAGCGGTTTCCCATTTATACGGCCATGATCGCACCACATAACCCATGTTAGCGGCAAAATGCAGCACCGTTGGCAGAAAATGCCAGGCATCTTTCCAGCCAAGCCGCGCATTATCGGTGAGCACGCTGCGTACATAAAAATAGGCCATGGGCCCGGTGAGGTAAAATACGCTGGCGGCGTTCACATATAAGAGGGCTACCCAGAACACCGATTTTTCATACACAAATATGTGATGGTAGAAAGTGTAAAAACTAACCAGGAAAAAGAAGATGCTCAGGTAGATGCTCGACTTATAACGCCTGCCGTTGAAAAACAGCAGCAATAGGGATAACAGCAGTCCGAGCAGCGACAGGTATAGAAGCATGGGGGTTTAGGTTCAGGATATGCAAATATAGAACCTTTTTACAGTTGCCCTGACCCCGGCGGCCTGGCGGCTTCACCAAATTTAAAAAACAATTTTCGTCCATAATTGGTTGTAGTTAGGACAAAACTTCAATACAATGAAAAGAATTGCAATCAATGGCTTTGGAAGAATAGGCCGCGCTTCGCTGAAAGTTATCATGGACACGCCGGAATTGGAATTGGCAGCCATCAACGAGTTGATGGATATCAACAATGCGGCCTACCTGCTGAAACACGATACTGTATACCGCCGCTACGAAAAATCCGTATCTGTAGAAGGCGATACACTTGTTGTAGGCGGAAAAAAGATCAAATATCTCTCGCAAAGAGACCCTGAGGACCTTCCCTGGAAAGATATGCAGATAGATGTGGTGATTGAAAGCACCGGCCTGTTCACAAAAAAAGAAGATGCCGAAAAACACATCAACGCCGACGCCAAAACCGTCGTCATGTCGGGGCCTGCCAAAAGCAAGGATGTTCCCACCGTGGTACATGGGGTGAATAATGCAGACGGGCGCACCGCCATTTTTTCCTGCGCCAGTTGCACCACCAATAACATCAGTCCATTGATAGAGATCCTGGGCCGCCGCATCGGTATCAAAAAAGCCATACTCAATACCGTGCATGCGTATACGGCTTCGCAAACGCTGGTAGACGCTCCTTCTAAACGCGAACCCCGCATGGGCCGTGCAGCAGGCATGAACCTGGCGCCTGCCTCAACGGGTGCAGCCATTGCCACCACCAAGGCATTACCGCAATATGCCGGCAAATTCGATGGCGTGGCCATCCGCATTCCCGTGGTGGTTGGATCTATTTCTGATGTTACGTTTATTGCTGAAAGACCTATCACACCCGAAGAGATCAACAACATCTTAATTGAAGAATCGCAAACCGACCGGTACAAAGAGGTGATCGCCACCAGCGATGAACCACTGGTTTCGTCGGATATCATACAAAGCCCCTATGCAGCGGTAGTAGACCTGGATATGACCCGCGTGGTAGACGGCGACCTGGTAAAAGTGGTGGCCTGGTATGATAATGAATGGGGTTTTACCAACCAGATGATACGGCAGATAAAGGAATTGTAAGATCAATGCATGTGTTGATGGCTGATCTCATCATACACCTTCAACAACTCATTCGACCTACCCTCCCTGTCAAACACCGCCTCCCAGGTATTCAATGGCTCCCAAATGGCGGAGCCTTTGCCATGCCCGCCATATACCTCAAAGGCCAGGTCGTTCACTTCTTTTTTCTTATGGGAGTATTCAACAACGATCACATCTTTATTATAACGGCGTGCCAGGTCATTGATATTGTATTCCAGGTCGGCCAGCGTACAATGCCATTTGGGATAATAAGAAAGACCGATCACATCAAAAGGCACCTGCCTTTCAACCATGGCATCGTAAAAGAAAATGCTTTCGTCGTTTTGTCCGCCCAACGCCACATGCAACATGATGGTGGTGGCCGGCGCCACGGCACGCACGCCATTGATACCGGCATAGATCAATTGCGCCAGGCTATCGAGGTTGCGGATATTGCCTTCGGGCCAAATCATGCCATGGTTGATCTCGTTGCCTACCTGCACCATATCGGGCGGTGTGCCCTGGCTCTTCAGCGCCTGCATCACTTCTTTAGTGTATTCATAAACGGCCTGTTTGAGTTCGGCAAACGTTTTGCCTTTCCAGGCAGCCGGTTTGAATTGTTTGCCGGGGTCGGCCCAGGTATCGCTGTAGTGAAAATCGAGCAGGAGTTTCATACCGGCTTCTTTTACCCTTTTGGCCATGGCTTTGGTATGCTCCAGGTCGCAAAAACCGCGACCGGGCGAATAACCGCTGTCCCTGGCCGGTTCATTAAAGATGCGCAGGCGCACATAGTTAAAGCCATGTTCTTTTAATATATGAATAGCATCTTTTGCCGTTCCTTCATCAGAAAATTTTATACCGCGTGCTTCCATTTGAGGCAGGAAGGAAATGTCGGCTCCCAGCATTTTATCAACCGGCCGGCTTATCCCTTTCGATATGGGGAAATTGTTCTTAACTGCAGTCACCGGGGTGGGTATACCGGGTTGAACGGTTATGATATCCGTACTGCCTTTTTGCAAACCATCGGCTTTGGCCTCAAAACGCAAGGTGCCCGCGGTTTTGCCGGACTGTAAAATTACCTGTGCCTTGCCGTTAAACAGGCTGCGCTGCCAGGCAGTATCTACAAAATATTTATCCGGCTCGTGACTGCTGGGATCACCATTCCCCACTCCAATGATTTTTCCATCGCCTGTCAGCGAAAACCTGATAAGATGATTGGCATCGGGTACTTCCCTGCCCTGCCGGTCTACCACCGATATATTGATCACGGCAGCATCCCGGCCGTCGCCCAGCATGGTGGTTTTATAAGGCGATACCACGATCTCGTATGGATCGCCGGTGGTCTCCACTTTTTTGGTGAGTTTTTTTCCTTTTTTATAAGCTACAGCTTCCAGCGTGCCCGGCTCATAGTTCACCGTCCATGTCAGGTGCGAATTGCGGGGCATGTCTTTTTTACCCAGCGATTTTCCGTTCAGGAATAACTCTACATTGTCGGCATTGGTATTCACCCATACTTCAATGGGCTGCCCTTCTTTCCCCTTCCAGTTCCAATGCGGAGAAATATGCAATACATCTTTATCGGTCCACCAGCTTTGATAGTAATAATAAATGTTCTTGGGAAAGCCACAGGCATCCATGATACCAAAATGCGACGATATATTCGGCCATTTGTACGGAGTAGGCTCGCCACGATAGTCAAAGCCGGTCCATATAAAACCACCCAGCCAAAAATCACTATCGGCCGCCAGTGTCCACCAGGTCTCGGCCGTGCTGGCCCACCAGGGCGCGGTAATATCCTGGTCGGGCACATAGGCCCGCACGGAATCTTTTTCATAGATGCCCCTGGTGGTAACGGTACTGCCCATTTCGGTTCCCAGTATGGGCTGCGCCGGATGATCTTTATGATAATCGGCCACGCCAAACTGCCGGTAATTAAAACCCCGCACGGGTATTACCTCATTCACGCCGCGGTATACATTGGCCATATCGGCCGCATAGGTGCTTATACGGGTGGGATCGAGCTCCCGTTGTTTGGCAAGCAGGGTTAGTGCTATGGCGCGGCCGGTTTCGTTGCCCTGTATCCAGCCTTCTTCGTTGCCTATAGACCACATGAATACGCAGGCGCGACTGCGGTCTCTTTTAAGCAGTCTTTCAAACTGGTCAAGGTATTCCGGCGAGCTGTTCAGCAAACGTTGTTCATCCAGTACCAGCATGCCCAGGCTGTCGCAGGCATCCAGCAATTCGGGTGTGGGCGCGTTGTGGCTGGTGCGGTAGGCATTGCTGCCCCATTGTTTTAATAAACGTATGCGGTAGTATTGCAGGTAATCGGGCAGGGCGCTGCCTACACCGGCATGGTCCTGGTGATTGTTGGTGCCTTTTATTTTTACATATGTACCGTTTAGAAAAACACCATTTGGTTTGATGTCGATGGTACGAATACCAAACCGGTGAAACACACTGTCCACTACACGGCCGCCCTGCTTTACCACCGAAACCACCCTGTACAAATAGGGATTATCCAATGACCATAAGTTGGCATTCGTCAATTTCAATTGTGCCTTTACGGTAGTATTGCCGTTTACACCCAGTTGTACAGGTTGTGCGGCAGCGCCAACCAGTTTTTTCCCGGCCCGGTCTGTTAAAAACGATTCCACGGTGGCGTTGACCGGCTTCAACAACTGGTTCTGCACTTCTGTTTCTACAGTTACCGTCGCCTGGTTGCCTTTCACCGAAGAATAGGCAAACAAACCATCATGTGTTATATGCACGGGGTGATACTGGTTCAACCAAACATGGCGGTAGATACCCGCCCCCTCATAAAACCAGCCTTCGTATTGCGTAGCATTCACCCTTACCACCAGCGTATTGGGCCGGCCATAATGCATATAATCGGTAACATCGTATGCCACACCCACGTAACCGCTTTTATTGTTACCCAGGTAAAAACCATTCAACCAAAAACTGGCATCGCGGAACACGCCGTCAAACTGCAATTGAAAGCGCTGACCTGAATCTTTTTTATTGACGGTAAACTGTTTGCGGTACCATCCAATACTGGTTTCGGGAAACAAACCGCCGACCGGTTTATAACCATGCGCCATTACATCGAAATTTTCCGATTTCACAAAGGGTAGTTCCACCGCCCAGTCGTGCGGCAGGTTCAGTTGGCGCCAGGCCGAATCATTAAAACGCGGATCGATGGCAGTACCGGCCGCGCCGCCACTTTTAGAGAAGATGGTGGCAATGCCGTAGTTAAAATCCCTTGCGGGATCGGCGGCATGCCCAAAATGAAAACGCCAGTCTTCATCGAGGCTGATGTGTTTACGAACACTGCCTGGCTGTGACACAGCGGTTATAGCAAGCAACAAAAAAAGGCAGGCTGATATTGTAAGCTTATACATGCTTATTTTATTTTTTTATCCATATCGATTCTATCTCCATGGAATAGGGTTTTGAAGCACCGTTATCGGAACTAATTACTACCTGTAATCGTTCTACGTCTCCCAACGAAAAAGAATGTTGACCCACCGGTGAAAACCAAAGCGGCATAAAACCAGGATAGGGCCGCGGTAACAACAACATGGAATCCTGTTGTAAACGGCTCAGCGGTATCTCAACATCCTGCATGGATACAGGAAGAGAGAAGCTGGCCGAAAACGGAACCGCATCTTTTGTAATGAGAATAACCTTAGCCGTTATGGGTTGTGAGTGGGTAGTTCTTCCGCGTAACACCAGGGTTTGTAAATGGGGATCTATCCGGGTTTCGATATGCTTTTGAAAGCCAAACGCCTGGTTGTTTTGTAATACAGCCGCCATGCTAAACACCCAGCTACCGGGGCGTTCAGTGGGCAACCATCTGGTTTCATTGCCCGTGCGCGAACCTGTATAGGTGATAACCTGTTTATCGGCAGCCGCATGAAAAAGCGACACAGCACTTCCTTCGGGCAAAACCGTTAATTCATAAGTGCTGGTGTTATAATAATCCCAGGCAAAAGGATTACCCTTTACTGCACCTGGGTACACATAATAGTCATTACCCTGTTTCCACACAATGCGGTAGTTCATAATGCCCGGCGATAAAGCAGGGATCTCCGCTTTAAACAGGTTGGCGCCCACAGCCTGAAATGGCACCGGCCTTCGGCCAAAACCCACCGGCTGAAAACTGATTTGATCACCTGAATCCACCGGCACAGCCTTCACATAAAGCGTCAATGTTTTACCGGCCACCGTTTCTTTAACAGGTTCGTATCTTAACAACGGTTCAGCCGCCTTTTTTTCCGGCGCCACAAATTCACTTAATCCAATATTACCGGTGCGTGCAGCAACATTCCACTTGCCGGCCGTTTTTCCTTTTCGAGTTACCAGGTACGCACCGGGTTCAATAAAAAACCGGCTGCCTTCCACGCCTGGTGTATAACTGTTCCCTTCATTCAGCGCCTGTAACGAAAATCCTTCACCCACATCCGGCAGCATAATTTGCATGGCATGCCGGTTCCACTCAATGCGGGTCACTTCTTTTTTTGGCGATGCCCTTTCAAAAGGATCACGAATATGAATGGCATCGGGCATTACCTCCAGCCGCCAAATGCCATCTTCGAGTTTGTCGAGGAAATAGGCGCCGCTGCCATCGTACTGCACCACGGGCGAACTGCCCACACCCGCCAGGTGTTGTAACGAAGCCACAGCCCTGGGCATAGTGGCCGTATTATTGGAATAGTAAAACTCCTCCCCACTATTCATCTCACTCAGGTTATTCCGGTAGCTCACGCGAAAAACGTCAAAAACGCTATCCGCCGGATACGTCCCAAATGTTTTTAAACGTGGAACACGGTGAAATACTTTCGAAGCGATCAATAAACTCACCGCCTTGGCCGGCGTATAGGCCAGGTTCAGATAATGGGTTTGATACTCGGTATTACCATAAGCCGTAGCCAGCGGATCGTATGCAAAATGTGAAGCCCATTGAAAACCGGCGGCCTTAAAACTACGGGCCATGGCCGGCAACATATTCGATTGCAGAAGATCGGCCGCATCAAACTCATAAACGATGCGTGCTTTGTTATGATAAGCAGGAATGGTGTCGAAGGGTATGTCATACCGGTCTACATGGGGCAGAAAATTGCCCGGCTGTTCCCGGTTGGCCACCAGGTTGCTGGGATACCATTGCATACTAAAACCCTGCGCCTGGGAGGCAGCCACGGCATCGGCATAAAATGGATTCTGACTGATATTGTAAAACACCGGCTTTGTCCACCCGGTACTTTTTACAGCCGCCACCATGCGGTTGATATAATTCGCTACATCGGCTTTTGGTCCGCCATGCGAAGGCTCATTGTTGATCTCCATGGCAATGACATCGCCATCGTTTTGATAAGTGCTGTTGGTGTAAGGGTTCACATGCCTGAAAAACTGCTGCAAATAATTTTCCTGTGCCCTGATGGCGCTGTCATTACGATTGGCCCGGCCCTTCCCCCATTTGCGCGAAAATCCGGGTGTTGGTTCATCGGGCTCAGGATAACCGTTGCCCCAGTAAGCGATGGGTGTAATGATGGTTTTTATACCCCGTTTTTTCAGGGCAGCCAGCAGGTAATCAAACAGGTCCAGGTGTTCGTTGCTCAGCAGGTTACCGGCCGAATCGGAGATTTCCGTATCCCACACATGCACCCGGAATGCATCTATACCCAACCGGGCAAAATGATAAACGTCTTTATCGATCTCTTTCCGGGGGTCAAGTCCCAGGGCTTTTACCGAGCGGTAACCATAGGCAAAGGGCAGGGTGTAGTTTACGCCAAAAAAAGCGGCTTCCGCACCCCCTTTGGTATAGCGCAGCACGCCTTTTTTGTCGATATAAACGAGGTTGTTTTTAGCAGTTTTTTGTCCATAGCTAACAGTCAGGATAAACAGGAGGGCCAGGGATAAAAACGTTTTTAGGTTCATGTTGGTGCTTTCGGCTGAATATCGTTAATAATCCCGGTTTAAACAGCAAACAGGCCAGAACCGGGTAAGGCTAAACTACATTGCATGGCCGCCTGATCTTTGTCGCCACGTTCATTCTTTTGGTGCTGTTGTTCAAATTTCACGATAAGCAGCAAATCCTGTTGCATTTCCGCCTATATTAGTAGTAGTGTTTTCTGCTATTAAAAACTGCTGCCATTGATACGCTGCCATTTTGTGTTGTTGCTTGTTTTTTTGCTTGGCCCTGCTCTTTGTCTGGCACAGCCCGGCAACCTCCGTTTTAAACATATCTCATTGGAACAGGGGCTGTCGAACAGTACCATCGAGTGCATTTTCCAGGACGACCGGGGATTTATCTGGCTGGGCACCCGCGACGGGCTCAACCGGTTCGACGGGAACCAGATCCTGGTTTACCGCTATAACCCCCTGGATACGAACAGCATCAGCGATAATTATATACGTTGTATCAGCCAGGACCAATCGGGCGCCATCTGGGTAGGCACCAGCAACGGGCTCAACCGCTTCGATCCCAAAACGGCCCGTTTTACCCGCTTTAAGAATAATACCGATAACCCCTCCTCCATCAGTCATAACCTCATCACCAGTATTTGCGTGAGCCCAACCGGCCAGTTATGGATAGGCACCGGCAGCGGCTTAAACCTCTACCATCCCGCTCAACAATCTTTTGAGCGCATCTATGCCAATGAGCTGTACCGGGCGCCCGAAAACCAGCTCACCTGCCTGCACCAGGATTCCACCGGCAGACTGTGGATCGGTTCTGAAAAGGGATTGTATTATCTCGATCATCCCAGGCAGCGCATCCTTCCCTGGAACACATCCGTGGCGGGCGCTCCGGCAGGCGCCATTCGCGCTATACATGCCGGTTTAAATGGCAGCCTGTGGATAGGGGTAGACAATGGCCTGTATACTCTCGAGCCGGTAAAAAATCATTGGAATTCGTATAAACACATCGACAAAGACCGCTCCAGCCTGGGCACCAATATGGTGCGCAGCATGGAAGTGGATCATCACGGCAGGCTTTGGGTGGGCACGGTAAATGGCGGCCTCAACCTGCTGTTGCCTGATGAAGGATTCCGGCATTTCCAGAATGAGCCGTCCAACCCGGCCAGCCTTTCCCAACGCACCGTTTCGGCATTGCTCGAAGACAGGCAGGGCAATCTATGGATAGGCACCCACCGCGGTGGCGTAAACCTGTATGTACCCAACCAGCAAAACTTTGGACTGTTTCAAAAAGAGCCCAACGCAAACAGCCTGAGTTATAACGACGTGAAATGTTTTTATGAAGACAGGAACGGAAAAATATGGATCGGCACCGACGGCGGTGGACTGAACGTATTTGACCCGGTTACCAAAACATTCCAGCATTACCGGTACAATGCTTATAATGTAAACAGCCTGGGTTCGGACGAGGTGCTGCATGTATTCGAAGATTCCGATGGCAATATATGGGTAAGCACCTGGGGTGGCGGTTTAAATTTGTTCAACAGGCATACGGGCAGCTTCACACGCTTTGTTCACAACGCAACCAAACCCGGCACCATCAGTTCCAACTATGTGCAACAGGTTTTTGAAGATGATCAGCACCGGCTTTGGGTAGCCACTTATTTTGGCGGGCTCAACCTGCTCGATCGCAAAACAAAAATTTTTACGCGGGTTGAAAGCGATGAACAGCACCTCACCCACCCCATGGGAAATAATTTTGTTTCGATATGCCAGGATAAAAAAGGCAATCTTTGGTTTGGCACCGATGACGGCGGTTTGAACTGCCTGGAAAAACAAACCCAGAAATTTGTCAACTATTTTGTGAACGACGAAAAAATGCCCGACCTGCGTGTGTTGTTTGTAGATAGCAAAGGGCGTTTATGGGCCGGACAAAATGGTTTATACCTCTATGATGAAACAACCAGGTCGTTCGGACTTTTTCCCGGTCAGACTACGCTGGCGCAGGAGTTTATAAAAGGGATCTGTGAAGACCCCGAAGGCCATTTCTGGATCTCCACCTCCAATGGTTTGACCCGGTTTCATCCGCAAACCAAATCCATTAGAAAGTTCAATACCGCCGACGGTTTACAGGGACTGGAGTTTGAAGCCAATGCTTATTTAAAAACCAAAGACGGCCGTTTATATTTCGGAGGCGTGAATGGATTCAACGCCTTTTATCCAAAAGATATTCAACCCGCCCGTTTTGTACCGCCCGTGTATATCACCGGTTTCCAGGTTTCGAATGAAAAGCTTACGCCTGCCAACAGCCCATCTATATTTACACAGGATATCAGTTACACCCGGGAGATCGTACTGGCGCATACACAATCGACCTTTAGCTTCGATTTTGCGGCGCTGAACTTCAGTGTGCCCGAGAACAATCAATATGCTTACCGCCTGCAGGGCCTGAACGACCAATGGAATTATGTGGGCAACGAACACAGGGCTACCTATACCAACCTGGCGCCGGGCCATTATGTTTTTGAAGTAAAAGCTTCCAATAACGATGGTGTCTGGAACGAAACACCCACCTCGGTGCGGGTCATCATCACACCACCATTCTGGAACACCTGGTGGTTTAAAACCCTGATCACTGTGATATTGCTGGCAGCCGTATTCTCCTTCCTGTTTTTAAAACGCCGGCTTGAAATACAAAAACTCGAAGAAAGCAAACGCCGTGAAATGCACCGGATGCAATTGCAGTTCTTCACCAATATTTCGCATGAATTCAGAACGCCGCTATCGTTGATACTCGGTCCGCTTGAAATGCTGCAGAAGGAAGAACATGCCAGCCGTTTCCAGCATCATTATCAAACCATGCACCGCAATGCCAGCCGTTTGCTGGGACTGGTGAATGAACTGATGGATTTCAGGAAAGCCGAATCGGGTGTGCTGAAACTAAAAGTAATGCCCGGCAGCCTCGAATTGTTTCTGCAGGAGATAGCCGATGAGTTTACCGGTTTGTCAGAAGCTAAAAACATTCAATTTAGTGTGGAGGTGATGGATAAACTCCCGCAACTTTGGTTCGACAGGCAGGTACTGGAAAAAATTCTGCTCAACCTCGTCAGCAATGCCTTTAAATACACCGCCAACGGCGGCGCCATTACGGTGAAAGTAACCAGGTCGCCCGACCGCTTACAACCTTCTTTTCAAAACGAGCTCATTCAAAAATCAGCCTACCAGGGCAAAGAATACATTTATATACAGGTAGCGGATAATGGCATCGGCATTTCGAAAGATTCCATCAAACACCTGTTTGAGCGGTACTACAAGATCACCGACTCCCACCTGGGCTCCGGCATCGGTCTGGCCTTTGTAAAAAGCCTCACCTTCCTGCATAAGGGATCGATATCGGTTTACAGCGAACGGCAAAAGGGTACCGAATTCATCGTGGCCTTACCCGTAAGTTCGGATGATTATACGGCCAACGAAAAATGGATGCAGGATAAAAAAGACCCGGTGGTGCATATCGAAAGCCTGGATTATAAATATGAAGGTCCATTAATATCCGCGCCAGAGGAACACAAAAAAGACAAACAACTATCCAAACACCTGCTGATCGTAGAGGACAACGATGAACTACGCCGGTTTTTGAAAGATATGTTGTCGGAAGAGTTCCAGGTATGGGAGGCTGCAGAAGGGCAAACCGGTTTATCGATGGCCAGGGAAAAATCGCCCGACCTGATCATCAGTGATGTGATGATGCCGGTGATGAATGGAACTGAGTTTTGTAAAAAAATAAAAGAAGACGAGCAAACCAGGCATATACCTTTTATCATGCTTACGGCAAAGGCTGCGGTGCGATCGAATATCGAGGGTATTGAATCGGGCGCAGACTTTTATTTTTCCAAACCCGTCAATACGGATCTGATGTTGAAAACCATCCGGAATATTTTTAAACATCAGCAAAGTATCAGGGAATACTATTCAAAAGACCTGCACCAGGAAACCAGGGCGCTGGTGCATGCGGCGAGGGATAAGGATTTTATCGATCAGTTACTGGCGGTGGTGGAGGAACAGCTTAGCAATCCCGAGCTGGATGTGGAATATATTTGCCGGCGTATTGGTATGAGCCGCACCAAACTGCACCAGATGATCAAAAACATCACCGGTCAGTCTATCAGCGATTTTGTACGCACCGTGCGGCTGCGCCGGGCATTGCAGATCATGACGGAAGAAGATGTATTGATCACAGACGTGATGTACCGGGTAGGTATGCAAACGCAATCGCATTTTACCAAGGCCTTTAAAAAAGAGTTTGGTAAAACACCATCGCAGTATTTGCAGGAGCTAAAAAAATAACTAGAACTGGATACCGGTTTTGTACTGAGGCGTCATGGTGATCGAATTTACCTTCAAATAAGTTTTCGACTTCCCAAAATCCGGGATGTACTTCGGATAAGGCTGTAGATCCACCAGGTAGCTGGCATTTTTATGCATAGGCCGGAAATAAAACACCATTTCTTTCGCCTTAAACTTTCGCAACCCAATCACCCACGGAAGCCCATGATAAAACTCATCCGCCACCAACTCCCCATCAATAAATCCCATTCCCGTATCACCTATATAATCTATCTTAAGATACACATCGTTCACACCATCCGGCAACGCCTGTGGCAAGCTAACCGCCACCTTCTTTGAATTAATTGTATTTGAAGTTACCGGAAACTCCACCAGCGGCAATTGTATACGCCACGAAGAAAACAGCTTATTACCTGCAGTTTTAGCCGCTACGCCAATTGTTGTTTTGGGCAACGCATTGATCTTCGGATACACCTCCAACCCAAACTCATTTTTTCCATCACTCAACAGCTCAAAACCATCCTGCGTTGGTAAAACCACCGCATCCGAAAACACCAAAGACTTTTTTCCATGAATATTCACTACATACGATGTAAGCGCCTTCTCCTTTTCAACCACCAATATTTTTGTTTTTCCAATAGAAAATTCAGTTACCGGCGCATTGCACCGTACCAGGGTTCTTTGTTTATTAACCTGTACCGTTGCACCAGTAACGTCCTTGACTTTTGTTCCCGCCGCAAACGAAAACTCACCACGTATTCCCTCCGGCGTAAAAAACACATAATAACCATCCCCCTTCATCATCAACTGGGCGGTAGCATAATTCAATCCAACACCACCTACATCCATATTAAATGGAAAAATTACATTCTCCCCGCTCACCAAATCAAAACCACCCGTCTCCGGTATCGTCACATTCCTCTTTCCTGTTTTTATTGTCACCCGTACGTTTGCCTGGTCTTTCATCGTGGTATCATCCTGGAAATTATTCAGGAATAGAAACCCGCTGTTGTTGTGTACTCGCACAGCATAACGCAGTTGATCAATATTCACCGGTTTCAATGTATCGGCATTAGCCGGCAGCACCGTTTGCATAGGCGCCAATACATCGCCAAAATCCTGTACAAAAAAATGCAACAGTTTCAAGCGGTGAAATCCTTCCCGCACCTGCCCGTATTCACCAATGGGCGCCTGGAAATCGTACGAGATCTTCGGCAAACCATAGGCCTCGTCGCTCATAAACGAAAATTTACCCCTGGGTGTGGAACCGCCATGATACATATAATAACCAATTCCATTGGCCCCGCTGCCCAGGCAACGGTTGATGAGGGCATCAAAACTTTGATGAACAGCCACAGGCCTTCTTGTATACACCGTCATAATACCCGAACCCAGTTCAGCCGGGAAGGCCGGGTAATTGTCCGGCTTGTACCGCACCGGCGAATAATCGGGATGCAAATGCATGTCTTTATACAAAAAGAAAGGCGAATAATCCCTCGCAGGCGTCCAGAACGGGTATCCATAAGCGGCCGTAACCGGTATCGATTCGTTGGGCACGATGGCCGCATAACCCCAACCGGTGGCCGTATAGAGCGGCACATCCATGCCCGCCTTCACTGCAAGCGATTTTAACACCTTCATATGATCATTACCCAAACCGGCATAGGGATTGTCTCCCCTGGCCACACCAACGCCTTCCTGTATTTCGTTCATATCGCGTTCGGCTGCAGTTAGATCATGGGGCTGCCCGGGATAGGTCAATCCCCAGGGTGCAGCACTGTGCTGGTATTCATTTTCCAGTTGAATGCCAATGACCGGACCACCATCTTTATAATATAAACCCTTTAGTTGCTGCCCTATTGCACCGTACAATCGTTCAACATAGGACAAATACCGCGGATCGTTCGACCGGATGTTCAAGGGCTTGCCCAGCAACCAATCAGGATAGCCGCCATTCCTGATCTCACCATGACAAAAAGGTCCTACGCGCACAATGGCGTATAAACCGTTCTTCTGACACAGTTCCACAAAAGCACGAACGTCTTTATTATCTGTCCATACAAATGTCCCCTCCTCTTCTTCATGCAAATTCCAGAAAACATAGGTAGCTACGACCGTAATGCCTCCCGCCTTCATTTTTTTGATGGACTCATCCCAATAGGCCCGTGGAAATCGCGAAAAATGAAATTCACCCGTAATCGGAATCACGGGCTTGCCGCCCATGGTGATGTAAAAATTATTGACATCAATTTGCGCCCCCTCTGGATTGGAGCCACCCAATTTAAGATGGCCGGAATAAATCTTCTTTTCCGGTACATTCACATCGATCTCGTACGAATGAAGCGATTGTGCAAATAATTGAAACCCGGTAAAAACCCCGACACAAAAACAAATACACTTTCTCATTAAAACGAAATTATTGCTGATGATATATCAATCCATGAATTTTCTTTAACGTCTCCTTTTTGCACATCCGCCTGACGCACGGATACCTGCACCCACTCCACATTTTCCATTTTTATTTGATCACCATTACCGCCTCTGCCCACAGCCGGTTCAAACCAGTATTTCCACTCTCCTGGATAACCTAGCGGCAGCATTACTCCCTTTGACAATTTCAGTTCATTTAACGGAATTTTGATTGACTTCCACTCCGGCTGCAGATCAATTTTTTTACTCCAGCTGGTGCCATCATTTTCCACCAATGTTATAAAGGCTTCCTGTTTTCCATTCACACCCCTGGCGTTCAGCGTCAAACTTTTTGCCGTAGTCACATCCTCTTTCCTTGAAACAATCTTCTCTTTCACAGGCACGGAGATGGTGTAGTCCCGCAAATTTTTGTCGTAGCTAAGCGGAAGCTCCAAATGAAAAGCCGCTTCGCCTGTTTCGGATGAGGGTAGCAATTTGTAAATACCAAACCGAATACCATCGCCAATCCTTGTAAAGGCCAGCTTGCCGGCATCTTCCGCCGGATGCAGGATGCGCAGCGGTGTTTTTTCATTCACCACCGCTGCCTTCCAGGCGCCGGCATCGTTAAAGTTCCAGTCTGCCGGACTTTTATCGATACCCGATGGATAGTTGATCGTTTTATCCCCGTCTTTTACCACTATGCAATATTCAATCCACCCTTCCACGGAACGGTTGGCGGGAATGGTAGCAGTATATACATATCCCGAATCATTTTTCATGGGATACGGTGTATACCTGCCCCGGCCAGTTCTTACAAATAGTGTTACGCTGCCGGCGTTTCCATATACATTGGCAGAAATAGAAATTGGTTTCCCGGCATAATAGCTGCCACGCAGGTGGGGAACCACCTGCAAGGGCAATTCCTGTTCTTTCGGCGCATAAAATTCATCCATCCCAATAGCGCCGATCATTTTAGGAAGCGATTCTTTCTTAAAGTTTTGATCGCCGGTTAAAACATACACGCCCGGTTGAATATCAAACCTGCCTTCATGGGATGATGTTGTATAGGCATTCTCTGCATCCAGGGGAAGCACGGTAAAATTGGCGCCGAGGTCAGGGAGTTGTACTTTCATGGGCCATTTCCTGTGCAGCGCCCTGATCACTACTTTATCGGGACTGGGCATGTTGAACGGATCTTTCACCTGCACCGCATCGGGATATACTTCCAACCGCCATACTCCATTTTTTATTTTATCTAAGAAATATACACCCTTACCCTGGTAGTTCACTATCGACGAAGAACCTACGCCCACAATATTTTCTAAAGCCGGTACATTCACAGGCGCGCTGGATGTACTATTTGCATACATAAATTTTTTCGCACTATTCATTTCGGCCAGGTTATCCTCATAACTCAATCGAAAATCACCAAACCTGGTATTTTCGGGATAATTCCCATGCTTTTTATAAAGCGGAATATGCTTCATTACCTCTGCAGCTATCATGGCGCCAACTGCCTTGCCTGGTGTATACACCATATTCAGGCAATGGGTTTGCCATCCCATATTGTAAGGTGCAGTGGCCATCATATCATACGAAAACATCGAAGCCCATTGTGCGCCCGATTCCCGGAAGGCCCGGGCCATCGCCGGATACATATAAGTGGCCAATATATCGGGACTATCAAATTCATACACGATCTTAGCCAGCTTCGACATTTCCGGGCGCAGCATGGCATCGGAATAATGATCCACCACAGGTAAATAGTTTCCATCCAGTGTGCTACCCGAATTCAACCCCGAAGGATACCAGGCAAAACTCACGCCCTGTATCTTCGATTGCTGCAAGGGTTTTGCCATTTTAAAGTCCTGGCTGTAATTATGGAACAAGATCTTTTTACAACCTGTACTGCGTACGGCATCCACCAACGCATTGATGTATTTTACCGACCCCTCCACATCCCGGCTATGATGCGTAGGTTCGTTGATCATTTCAATAAATAAAATACTGGGCTCGTCTTTATAAGCAGTACCTGTGTAGGGATTTACATGATTCAGCAGTTGTTTTAAATAATTTTGCTGCGCGGCAATGGCTTTGGGGTTGGTACCCAGTTCGCCTTTCTTAAAATAAGTAGAGAACCCTCTTGCACTTACGGTATCACCCATGGCATCGGGCCATTGTGAACTGTAGGTAACAATGGGACTTAGTAAAAAATAAATGCCTCTTTGTTTTGCTTTAAAAAGTACATAGTCCATCAGGTCCAGGTGATCGTTGTTCACGAGGTTGCCCGCCGAATCGCTGTTCTCGAAATCACCCCACAGGCAAAGTCTTAACGCATCCCAACCCATCCTGGCAAAATGCGCCATATCTACATCCACTACCTTTTTCAAATCCTGTGTAACATACCTGGCAGCCCGGTAATCGCATGCCGATGGCAGGCAATAATTGGCGCCAAACAGCGATACTTCTTTTTTGGTATCGCTCCATTTAACTACACCGTTTTTATCCTGGAATACCGAGCGTGGTTTTTGAGCACAAACAACCAATACAAATAACAAGGCAAATACCAAACAACCTGTTTTCTTCATCATACTTTACGGGATTAAGAATAAATGAAATGGAGAGCAGTGGCCACAAGGCCACCCCTCCATTTTTGCGCTGCAATAAAAAGAACTGATATACTAGTATCCTGTAGTTTGCTCCATACCTAAATCGAGCATGTATTGTGGCACCGGGAACAAACCAGGCCCCGGAGATGGCGTTTTACCAACGGCGCTCAATGCCTGTGTCCATTTGCCCATTCTCAGCAGATCTATCCTTCGCTGGCCTTCCAGATACAATTCCCAGGCCCTTTCTCTTAACACGGCATCCCTGAATGCTTCTTTTGATGCAATGTCGGCGCCTGATAAATCGGCCAGACCGGCACGGTTACGAACGTCATTGATAAATCCCTGCGCTTCGGCAGTGGGACCATCCTGTTCGTTGATGGCCTCGGCCAGCATCAGCTCCACATCGGCATAACGTGCAATGGGTATATCATTACCTGCAAAAGCAGTGGCATCATCATCGGGGTATTTGGCTATTACAGGGCCACGCATATTGTTACGGTCTCTAACCGCACCGGTTGGGTTGCCCGAACTGTTCACAGCATTATATTGCGCTATCAACAACGCCCTTCTTTCATCATTCGGGTTGAAGGAATCATAAAACTGCCAGGTGGCCGTGAATGCCCCACTGGGCGATGCCCAACCGCCGGTACGTTTGGCGCCGGGGCTGGCTAAAACACCCGGGTAATCGCTGGGGTATGAATAAAAGGTCCAGGCATTCATGTTTCCATTTGGATCGTTGCCATTGGCCGTTGCATCCACGGTAACGGCGAGTATCGTTTCACTGTTTTTTTCCGTAGCTGTTCTGAAAACATCGGCATAATTGGGAACCAGGCTATAACCCAAAGCCACTATTTCTTTACCTGCCTGCTCTGCTTTATCCCAGGTTTTTTCATTAAGATAAAGACGCATCAAATAGGTTAAGGCGCCGCCCTTGTTGAACCGTCCGTATTGAGCCGGATCTTTGGGCAAATTATCGGCTGCAAAACGCAGATCATCGGCCACGGTATTTACATAAGTGGCGCGGTCGGGGCGCTTCATGTTGGTTTCAGCATCGGTTCCCAATAACGAAGCATCTGTTATATAAGGTACCGGTCCATACATGGTGAGCAAATAATACATGATGATGCCTCTTGCAGCCCGGCATTCTGCAATAAACTGTGTTTTGGAAGCATCGCTTATCGTAGACTTCTCCACATCTTCGATGATCCTGGTGATCTTAGAAATAAACCTGATCTTTTCGATATGGTTTCTTCTTCTGTCCACGGTCTTCAGGAAATTAAAATCAGGTTTTGAAAAACCATCAAAAAAGCCACCCCATTCGGGGAAATAGGCAATGATGTCGGTGGGTGCATCATTCACATGCACATTCGAAAACTCGTATCCAAAAAACTGGTCGCCGGTTACACCACCATCCGAATAACTCCATTTGGCGGTAAACAGTTTGTATACACCGGTAACCAGCAGGTTGAAATCAGATTCTGTTTTGGGAAAGTTGGTTGGGTTAAGCGACCCGTAAATAGTCGGGTCCAGGCTTTTTTTGCAACCGCTTATGAAAACGAGCAGCAGGCTCGATATCAGTAATAACTTTTTCATTCTATTATATTTTATAGACATTAAAAACCGGCTTTTACACCCAATGAAAATGTCCTGGCCATGGGATAAGGCGCCGGACCGCCTTTTACACCCTGTGCCTGCACTTCGGGATCGGCAATTTTGTAGTTGGTGATGATGAATGGATTTTGTACATCTACATAAACCCGCAGGTTCCTTACATACCTGGTAATACCTTCCTGGTTGAAACGGTAACCAAGCGTGATGTTACGGCAACGGATAAAATCGGTTTTTTGCAAACGGGTATCTGCACCGGCAGCCAAACCCAATGCAGCTTCATCATATACTACACCCGGAAGCGTGCCACCGGGGTTGGTGGTGGTCCAGATATCTTTCACTTCTTTGATACCACTTTGGTTGCCTGCGATAATTCCGGCAGGTGTTGCCCATAAAGCCAGGTTATTAAACCCATAACCGCCACGCTGACCGTACAACATAATGCTCAGGTCGAATTGTTTGTAGGCAAAGTTGTTACCAAACCCGATGGTGAATTTGGGATCTACATTATAACGTACGATATCTTTTGCGTCAAGCGCCTTGTCGCCATTCACATCCACAAAACGGGGCGCCCCTGGTTGTTTGGCATTGGCGGGCTGCCAGTCGGAAAATGCCTCGCCTATTTGAAGCAGGCCATCCGTTCTGAATACATAAATTGAATTCACCGGGTCGGTTACCTGGCCGCCCTGGGGAATCACATCAAAGGGAAAACGCTCTTCATGCCTGTATACCACATGCGATACATTGATCATGCTGCTCCACTGGAAATCGGTTGTTTTGATGTTCTGTGTATTGATGCCTACTTCCCATCCTGTTCTTACCCTATGCGCACCATTCACAGGCTGTGTTCCCAGGAAACTCAATGGCGCTGTAGTGGCATTGGCGATCAGGCGGGTGATATCATCCCTGAACCAATCGGCGCTGCCGCTGATCCGGTCGCCCAGGATACTAAAATCAAGACCGATGTTTTTGTTCACCGTTTTGGGCCATCTCAATTCAGGATGATCTACCTGTGTTAAGGTATAAGGAAGAATGGTTGCGCCGCCACTGTTAAAACTGATCAAAGAATTATCAGGATTATAAGAAGCATAGGCAAAACCGGAAGCCTCACCGGTAATACCGATACTGCCTCTCAATTTCAACAGGTTGATAAAATTCACATCCCTCAAAAACGATTCGTTCGATAATTTCCACGCAAGCGATGCCGATGGGAAAAAGTCGAATTTATTATCCGGGAAAAACTGGTTGTATCCATCATAACGGCCTGTAAGCTGTATCACATAGCGGTCCATTACGTCAAAAGAGGTTCTTGCAAAATACGACCGTGTTTTATTACGCGATTTATAAGAGCTCACGTTAATGGAACCCGTACCGGCAAACAGGTTGGCCGTATTGATGGCATCGAGCATGTCGGCGCTGGCTGCGCCAAAACCAAACTCATCTTTGGGATACTCGCCATAACCGGCCACGGCATCAAGGTTCAGGTTGCCATTCAACAAGCTCTTTTTGTACATCAATGAAGCTTCGAATGTTCTCCATTCGCGGTTGGCTTCATTAAACGAACCCCTGGCCCTGTTCAACTGGAAATAAAACGTAGTGGAGGGTACAAAAAAATCGCGCACGGTATGTTCTGTACTGTTTCCATAGAGCAACCGGCCGGTGAGTTCGTTACCGATGATCTTAATATCCAGCGAGGCCGTTGCGTTTAATGAACGGTAGGTGGTTCTATCGGCAATATCCAATAACGATACCGGGTTGCCGGTAACCTGGAAAATAGAATATTTGCCATTGGCATCATACACCGGTACGCTGGCAGGATAAGCCAAAGCAGCCTGCAGGGCGCCAAAGCCCTGGGTACCCGAGTTACCGGTTTGCCAGCCTGCCGTAGAGTTCAGGTAATTGGCCTTCGAGGCGTTGGCATTTACATTCAGTGTAAGAAATTTGGTGAAGTTGAACGACATATTCATACGCGCCGTAAACCGCTTCAAACCCGAATTGCGCATGGTGCCTTTCTGATCGAAATAACCCGTAGAAAAATAATAGGTTGTTTTTTCGGTACCGCCGTTTACGCTTATTGAATGATTGTCGATGGAACCATCTCTTAATACCAGGTCCAGCCAATCGGTTCCCGCACCTGCATTCTGAATATCCGTTGGTGAATATTTGGGGCTAAAACTGCCAGGAGCATTGGGACCAAAGGGCGTCATTTTATTATCAAATAAATATTTATCCTGCGTAAGCTGATTATAGTAGGTCATGTATTCGGCTGCATTCAGCGGCTCGAGGTATTTCATATTTTTTACCAGCGAATGGCTGCCGTCGTAGTTCACCGAAAGCCGTCCCGATTTACCTTTTTTGGTGGTGATCAATACCACGCCGTTGGCGGCATTCACACCATAAATAGCCGAGCTGGCATCCTTCAAAAACTCCATCGATTCAATATCGTCCGGGTTCAAACCTGCAAATCCACCTCTTCTTACCCCGTTCAGTTCATTGGCGATGCCGCTGTTACCGGGTTCCAATCCGCCATAGGGCATTACCACGCCATCAACCACAATCAGCGGGGCGCCCCTGCCACGGATGGATATATTAATATTACCACCCGGTTCGGCGCTTTGCTGCACAGCCTGTACACCCGGCGCCCGGCCAAAAACCAGCTGGGCAATAGAACTATTGGCGGCCTGCGGTACATTTTTAGGATCGATCTTGGCAATGGAGGTCGTAAGGTTTTTCCTGGCCACCGTACCATAACCCACCACTACCACTTCGTTCATACTGATGGACAGGCGGCTCATAGATACATCTACATTATCCGAAGTACCTACCTTTTCTTCTTTTGAGTCGAAACCCACCGAACTGAATACCAGTACATCATTGGTGTTGGCCAGGATGCTGTACCGGCCGTTTTCATCGGTGACCGTAGATGCGGAACGCTTCGATTTTACTTCTACCGTAGCGCCCGCTACCGGTTCGTTGGAGGCATCAGTTACCCGCCCCTTGATGGTGCGGTTTTGCGACATGGATGAAAGGGGAAATAAAGAGAGGGCAATCAATAGCAAAGCAAAAGATTTGAAACAGGCAATCAACAGCCTGTTCATAAGAGCTCTTTTTTTCATGACAGCAAGTTTTGGTTTTCGCTTAATTTTTTATTTTATATGCGCTTTTCGCGGTATTCATTGGGCGACATACCCATTACCTTTCTAAACATACGTGAAAAATAATAGGGATCTTCAATGCCCAGTTCGAAGGCAATTTCTTTAACCCTCAAACCTGTAAATAATAAATATTGACATGCTTTTTGTACTTTTAAATGGTTGAAGTATTCGATGGGGGTAAACCCGGTTTTCTTTTTGAAGATAAAAGAAAAATGAGAGGGTGAAAGATTCACGGCGCCTGCGATCTTTTCCAAAGGCAACACCTGGCCGGTTTTTTTACCCATGAACTCGATGGCCACATCGCAGATATTTTTATAATCGAATTCCCCGTCTGAATCGTATGGGTGGCTATGGATAAAGGTGGCCAGGTAATGCCACAAACACAGGTTGGCGTATAACAGGTAGTTGCTGCTATACCCCCTTTCCAACTGCGAATAGATGTCGTTGAATAACCGGATGGTTTTTTCGCTGTGTTTTATAAATCCTTTGTAGGCCTTGAACTGCTTATGTATTAATGATACGATCTGGCCGGACGATGGGCCTTTAAAATGGACCCAATAAATAGTCCATGGATCGTTGGCATCGGCAAAATAGGTATGACCGGTTTTGGCAGGGATCACAAAAAAATGGCCGGGCTCGATGACATACCTGGTATCCCCGATGATCACCTCGCCCCTTCCCTCAACACAATGGGCCAGGATAACCTGGTCGGCGCCATGCGCACGTTCGCGATAATGGTACCTGGCCCGGGGGTAATGTCCGATATCCGTTATATAAAGCTGGTTGGTGACACCATTATTTACTACCTGGTTTGCTAAAACCCGCCTTGGAATCACGACGGCTTTCTGACCCTGAAAGCCCTCCTTTTTTTGTAAGGTTGCAATCGCCATACATTTTAGCTCGATTAGAGATTTAAAAAGGCATGGCTAAAATAGATGGAAAGGGGGTGGAAGGCTTGTTGCCACGTTTTTTCTTTTGGTTCTGATGTTCATATTGGCAGAAACCTGCTTGCAAAATCGTTTCAACACGTTGCCTTTCCAGCCCCCTCGCCGAAAAAAAGTCCATGAAGCCCTGCCTTACCCCATGTTATTCAGTTTCCGCTGGCTTAAAAACTGGTACACCGAACCGGCCAGGAAAAGGATAAACAGCACCAGCAGCGTTTTGCCAATTACCGGATCGGTGATATCCTTAGCCAGGGGATGACCCACTGGTATCCGGGTAAAGGTTTCATTCACGGTAGGCAGCAGCGACAGGAAAAAGCTGAAAGACAGGAAAAAGTTTTCGAAATACCGGGCCCTGGTGTTCCCTTTCCTTTTCACAGAAAGAAAATAAGCGGCTACCACCAACAACAGGATGAGCAACGACAATACATGCCCGGGGTTAAAACCGCCCTGCTTCGATAAGCCCAAAGCCGTTAAGGCAGTAACAGCGGTGCCGTAAAAATATATTTTACCGGCCAGGTGGTTCAGATTGATCTTACCAAACCGCAGGTAGGATACCATGGCGGCAACGATGGCCATGAGGCCAATAACTGTGTGGAAAATTCCAAGATTAGATAAACCCATAAACTTGCTTTTTTTACAAGGCAAAATTCAGGGTTGGAAAGAGCATCTGTTTGGCGTATGGGTTCAATTATTTGTCAATTTAGTTCAGAACCGCCGGTATGGTTGGACCGGTATTCAGAGGGTGATGCCTTATACCGGTCATGGAAGCTTTTGGTAAAATGGGCCAGGTCGTTAAATCCACATTGAAAAGCAATATCGGTAATGCGCTCTTTTGACACCACCAACAATTCCGCTGCCTTTTCAAGCCTTTTGTTCTTTATATAATTGCCAGGAGTATCATGATATAGTTTTGTGAACTCACGCTTAAAGGTGGATACACTCAGGTTCGTATGCTGCGCCAGTTCTTCAATGGATAATGGAGAAAACAAGTTGGCCTCGATGATTTGCCTGAAACTGTAGGCGGCCGGCGAAAAAAGCTGGGACAAGATCACCTGTATGGCTTCTGCATTACGTGTTTGGGATAATAAAAGGATGATCTCCTTTAATTTCAGTACCAGGATATCTTCATTGATCAGTGCGGGATTTTCAAAATAGAACAGCAGCCCCTCGATGTATTTTTGAATCAGGTAGTCGTTGTTGATCACTTCAACAGATCTGTTGGGTACCTTCTTTTCAGGAGCACGCAGCAAAGCAGGCATTTCGCGGTCGTAGATCTTTTTTAATATATCGGGGTGAAAGTTCACGATCACTACCTCATTCACACGGCTGGTATTGGATGTACTTACCTGTTTGGTAGATTGGATACAATTTAAAAACAACGAATGTTTATGAGGAACAGGTACCTGGTTGCCATCTGCCTCATATTGCATCTCCCCTTCCAGCATATATAAGAAACAGGCGTTATCTGAAATGGGAAAGGTGAATGTAAAGGGTGGCTTCAGCACCACTTTATGAAGCATGGGCTTTCCGAACAGTTCATATTTTTTATGATCCACAATCACTGGTTAAACGATTTCAGGAACAAAAATAAAAAAAATACAGTTGGTTATCACTTTGTAACTTGTGTAGCAGTTTATGGAAACACTGGAAGAATTTTACAAACAAAAGTTTAACGAATATCCCGGGAATATATTTGCAGGTATCGGTCAATTCAATGTTTTTCGGATTGAAGATCGTTTGAAAAACAAAGAAGAGCTTCCCTTACATGTTCGCAGAAACTTCTTTAAAATCATGCTCTTTTCCGGAAAGAACAGTTTTAAGTATGGCAACGAGCTGATCAGGGTGAGTGGAAATACCCTTTTGTTCTTTCACCCCGACATACCCTACTCCTATCAGCCTTTATCACCGGGAACCAAAGGTTATTTTTGTGTTTTTAGAAACGAGTTTTTCCAGGGTAACCATAAGCTGGACATAGGAAATCTTTTCCTTTTCAGATCTTCGGTTCCACCCGTGTTCAGGTTGTCCAGGAATAACTACAAAGAGGTGGAGCATTTATTTTTGAAAATGTTACGGGAGAAAGAAGGGAATTTCATTTATAAATATGAGCTGATTAAAAATCATGTCAGTGAACTGTATTTCCAGGCATTGAAATGGATGCCAACTGACAATCTTTTCCGGGCAAAGGATGCACCTAACCGTGTTACCATGGTTTTCCTGGAATTACTGGAAAAACAGTTTCCCATTCAGGCAAGAAGCGATGCCATCAAACTTCGTTTGCCTGCCGAGTATGCAAAAATAATGTTCATCCATGTTAACTATCTAAACCGCTGTGTTAAAATGGCAACAGGAAAAACCACCAGGCAGCATATAAGCGAGCGACGGTTGGCCGAGGCAAAAATATTACTCAAACATACCGACTGGTCCGTTTCAGAAATAAGTGAAGCACTGCTATTTGAAGATCCTGCACATTTCAATAAATTCTTCAATAAACATACAGGTGTAAACCCCAGCGCTTTCAGATTGGTTTGATTTTTACAAATATTGGTTCCTTTTGTACTACGGCATACCGAAACGCCCATTCTAATTTTGCTTTCAAAAGAGCAGCAATGTATACTTCGAAAGTTTGGTATATCACAGGAGCGTCGAAAGGAATCGGGCGTTCGCTGGTTGAACAATTGTTGAAACATGACTACCGGGTGGCCGCAACATCCCGGCAGTTGGATGCACTGTCCGGCATAATGCCGGCTACGGCATTGGCGGGGCCGTTGAAGAATTGTCGGAACAGGAGATCAACGATAATTTTAATGTCAATTTCTTTGCCGTAGTAAAGGTCATACAGCAGGTATTACCTTATTTGAGAACTAACCGGTCGGGTCACATTATCAACATTTCTTCTATCGCGGGATTCGCACCAGGAACAGGTTGGAGCATTTATGCGGCCGCAAAATCGGCCATTACTGGCTTATCCGATGCATTGGCCAATGAATTAAAACCTTTTGGAATACATGTTACCGCTGTTTTACCCGGCTAGTTCCGCACACATTTTGCCAAACCAGGCTCTATTGTGTTTAGCGCGAAGCAATTGGACGATTATAACTTCCTGAGACCAGGTCATCGGCAATTTATTGAAATGGATGGTAAACAGTTAGGTAACCCCGATAAAGTGGCACAGGCTTTAATGGAGCTGGTAAATGTATCAAATCCGCCCACGCATTTATTTTTGGGCAGCGATGCGTTTAAAAGGGCGAGCGATAAAATACAGGTTTTATCAGAACAACTTGAAACCTGGAAATAATTATCGGCGATTACGGATTTTTAATAAACAGGATTTGTCTGCAAAGTGGCCTTAAAAACCATAGATGCTTCAGTAATATTCAATCGGTTTTTTAGTCGGGTAATGTCCCACTCAGGGCCTCCACCGCGGATCTCCCGCATTGTTTTTTCCGGGGAAAAGTCCATCAACTATTGTAAAGTCTCCCTCATAAGGGCCTCTCCATAATTCAGTAGAAGGTCTTGTGTAAGAAATAAGACTGGGCAAATCTGCCGTATTCACCTCCCTGTCGTTTGTTGTATAAGTTCCCGACACATCTACACTGGAAGCAGCCCCTACCCGGTACCCGTTTACTTTACGGTTACCCGAATTATCCTTACCGATACCGATAATACAATTTCTTATGGCTATGGGTAAGGTAACATCGCCTGCATAGTCAATAAAATAGTTACCGCCCCTGGGCGCTTCATTGATCGTGCAGTTTTCGATGGTGATGGAGTTGGAACTGCTTTTGCTGGTAATGATCTTTTCTGCCTTAAACATCGTTGAATTTTCAATAACGATATCGTCGACCTTACTGCTTGCCACATCTACCGTAATAATGCCATAACCGGCAACACTGTCGATAATACAATTGCTGATTTTATAGGTGCCTATCATGGCCGGCTGGCTTTGGGTACGCAACACGCCTCGCACATATTGTATATGGCAGGCTTCAAAACTGATCTTTCCAACATTACAGGCGGTGTTGATATTAAAAACATATTTCGATGCATAGTCAGTTCCTATCAGGTTCACATCTTTAAAAACAATGGAATCTATATGGGCGCCTGAAACAATATTGAAGTTGCTGGGTAAAGAAATATTGGCCGGACTGGGATTTAACAAATCGGTTCCGCTCATAATGGTAACCGACTTATCCAGGCTTGCGGTAGTAGAAATAGTATAGGTGGCTCCCCGCTTAAGCAATATGATGCTGCCCGATGGCACATCGTCAAGCGTGTCTCTTAACACCGTGGGCCTGTCTTCTATATCCCTCAGGTCCACGATATCTCCAACAAGGGGCGCTTTTGTAGTAAAATTGGCCCAACCGCGTACACTGGCGCCACTATAGAGGAAAACAATATAGTCGGTACTTCCGCTCAATCCGCTTACAATCCTGTACATATTGTTTACATCGGTTTCGGAAAGCGCTACTTCCCGTACAACAGAACTATCTGAAGCCTTTAATATCTTGATATCTGTAACTGCTGCACCGCTATTCGTCCAGCTAACCCGTACGGCATTGTCACCGATATCTGAAATACCAGGCATATTTAATATGGTAGGGAACCTGGGTGTTTTGATAGCGCCGAGATTGGAAAATTTTGAATTTTGCGAGCTGTCGGGCGCATTGGCCTTCACCTGCACCTGGTACAACTGCTCCCACCTCAAATCATCAAACAGGTAATAGTTGGTATCTACATTGGCTGAAACCACGATGGTGCGAAAGGTATCGCTGCTCAACTCAACGGTATACGATGCGGCGCCATTGATAGGCTGCCAGCTCACGGCAATCCAGTTCCCATCCGACAACAGGGCATCTTTCAGCACTGGTCTGAAAAGACGGTTGGGCCCCTGCAGGTCGTCCGTTTTTTTACAGGCCGCCAGTGCAATCAATATGATCGATGAAGCAAGAATTAACTTTCTCATTTTGGTACTTTTGAGCGTTTTCACTGTTTTGGTTTTAGTATCCATACTGGTTTTCCAGTGATCCCTGGCTGGTAGATACTACTGAATTATGCAGCGGCAGAATATAACGCAAAGGCGCTGCACCGTTATTATCAGTATAACCCCTGTATTGCCTCACAACATAGTCTGCGGCACTGTTCGTTGTTGTATTCCACATCGATACCAGCCAGTTCACCCTTAAGTAACCATCGGGGTTGTCGCCATTGTTAGGAGAATTCACTACCGGCGGAGGAGTCGTTACTTTACCATACCTGTTCAGGAAGGTGATGGCGCCGGAAGCATCTCTTTTATAATATAAATAATCCGGAAGATTCGAATAAGCGCCTGTGGCAGCAACAGCATCCTGTCCCATCTGGGCCAGTGCATTTCTTGTTTCCGCTACTTTTTTTCCAAACAGGTTCCAGCGTTCCAGATCGTATTTACGAATACACTCGCCGCCAAACTCCCAGGCGCGTTCATTCACGATGGCATCAAAGAAAAGATCTTTACCACCCGAAACCGAGGCTACGTAATTGTCTACCTTTTCGGTCCAAACTGCGCTGGGAAAAGCCCTTCTTCGCACTTGTTTTAATGCATCCTGTGCAGCGGCAGTAGGTCCGTTCAATTCGTTTTCACTTTCTGCCAGCATCAGCAACACATCGGCATAACGCATCACCGGCCAGTTGATACCTGTGCCTTTCGCAGAGGCAGGACCTAACGGCGTAGGCACATACAACCTGTTCCATTTACCCGGTGCAATGGCGGTAGCGCCCGTGGGCTGTTGTACCAGGTCCTTATCCCAGTACACGATGAAACAGGTTACAGGCAGACGAAGGTCGGTGGTATCGAATGAATGATAATAGGTGAGCGGAAGACCCAGGTAGTTGGAGCCGGAACCATAGGGATGTGTTCCTCCATCCACCCGCACGCCATTACACCAGCCCACATCGCCCGATCCGGGATAAAAAGCTACTTCATACAATACATCATCATTTACCGGCTTTACATACTTGTTCTCATTCATAAACACCGTGGCAAAGTCGCTAAGGGTATGAGGCTTTAACTCTATAAGTTTTTTACAATAGTCGTTTGCAATTTTATAATACTCCTGGTAGTCGTTTTTGCGTTGCATACTCATATCAGGATACAACCAGTATCCCCCACGCATCAGGGCCAGGCGGGCAATCATGCCAATCACAAACTCCCTGTTTACCTGTTCGATGCCATATGGCAACTCGTCGGCCCAGAACATATCGGGTTCTATTTCTCTCAGGTCATTGATCAAAAACGTGAGTATGCTGTCTCTTCCTGTTCTCGGCAGGAAAAAATTATCACCGGCCCTGGAAGGCGTTACTTTAAAGGGTACATCGCCCCAGTGATTCATCAGCAGATAATACCAGTAGGCACGAAGCGCCCGCACTTCACCCAATAACTGTTTGTAGGCCCTGTTGGCGGGGTCCGAAGCAAGCGATACATTTTTTAGTCCATCTTCACACTCATTAGCCAGGTTCACCGCCTTATAAGCATTGTTCCAAACGGTGAGCAGATCGGCGTTTCCGGGCGTACATTCAAACGACCAGATATCACGGCGTGAATTATCCGGCGAAGCACCCACCCCTCCGGCCTCTACATCGGTATTGCCGGTAAAAATGTTGGATACCCTCGAAGTAAATGCATCCTGGTTGAACAGCGCATACACGCTGTTAACCGCCTTTCTGGCATCGGCTTCGCTGCTAAACACATAATCCTGGTCAAAATTAGATGGCGAATCCGCTTTCAGGTATTTCTTACACGATACCCCCAGCAGCGATATCACCGGTATTAATATGAATAAAATGCGTGTCATTTTAAAATGTTGATCGGTTTAAGAATTAGCATTAAAACGTTACGTTGATACCTGCCGTGTAGTTGCGGCTTCTGGGATAGGCCGAATAATCAACGCCCGGTGTCAACTGGCTGTAACCGCTGTTTCTTGTTACGCTTACCTCGGGATCATAACCGGAATATTTCGTCCATAAAAATGCATTGTACACGGTGAAATAGATCCTGAGTTTCGACATGTATGCTTTGGAGATGAGTTTCTTTGGCAATGAATAACCCAGCGATATATTCTGCAACCTCAGGAATGAGCCATCTTCCACTGCATAAGAATGAAATACAGGCGCTGCGTTGCCCATGGAGAACGGCGACCATATTTTGGCATTGGCGTTCAGTTTTTGCAATTCCGCCAAACCGGAAACGCGGTTACCATCGGCATCGATATAACGATAGCGGTTTTCAGAATTCATGGTATTCAACATATTACCATAGGTACTTCTATAGTACATGTTGAAAGATATCCGGCCTGTGTTGTACACCTCGTTGCCATACATCCAATTGAAGAAAGCCAGGAAGTCGAAGTTTTTGTAAGTGGCATTCACGCCAAAACCGCCGCTGTGTTTGGGCAGGGCCCTCCCGATAACGGTTCTGTCGTTGGCATCGATCACGCCGTTGTTGTCAAGGTCTTTTAGTTTCAATACGCCCGGCCTCAGGCTTATACCTCCCATAAAGGCGCCTATATTCGGTACGCCGGGTTTTAACTGGTAGAGGTTGGTGTTGGGATTGTACGATTCAAAATCGTCCGTATTATACCAACCGTCGGTTACATAGCCATACATCAAACCAACGGTTTGTCCTACGCGCAGACGGTAATCATCCTGTGTTTTCAGATCGGTGCCGGCCCAATTGGAAGAAGCGGAGTTCTCTTCCAGTTCATTCAGTTTGTCGATACGGGCTCGGTTGATGCCGATATTGAAGTTGGCAGAAAGGGTGAAATCTTTTTTGTTGACGAGGATGGCGTTTATTCCCAGGTCCACACCACGGTTAGAGGTTTGCCCGATATTTTGTAATTGTGTAGTAAACCCGGTGATCGGGGGAATCAGCGATCTCAACAGCAGGTCCTTGGTCGTATTCCAGTAAAAATCTACAGTACCGCTGATCCGGTTGTTTAACAAACCAAAATCAAGACCCAGGTTCCTGGTGATCGTGGTTTCCCATTGCAGGTAAGGGTTGGGTAAATCAGACGATGCATAGGTATAATAAGATTGAGGCACCTCACCAAACCCTATCGGTTTAAAATCGGACGGTGCAAACAGCACATGCCAGCGATCCATTTCAATTTTATCATTACCCGCTTCACCATAACTTAAACGCAGTTTAAGATCGGAGAGAAAGTTAAGGTCCTGCATAAAACTTTCATCAGAAACCCGCCAGGCAAAAGAGGCGGCCGGAAAAACGCCCCACTGTCTTTCAGGAGCAAACCGGGAACTTCCATCATACCGCGCAGTCAGGTTGAATATGTACTTGCCGTCGAACTGGTAGATCACCCGTCCAAAAAAAGAAGCTGTTTTTGAACCAGCGGCAACGGTGGTGCTTTGCCGGTCGGGTGTTCCCAACTGCATATTGGCAAACAGGGCTTCCGGCGTCATGTTCTCGGCAAAATATTTCGATCGTGTAAATTCTGAGTGGCCGGCATTGGTAGTGATGATCTCCTGCCCTGCCAGGAAATTGAAATTATGCTTATCGCGCTTGAGCATATAATTCACCGTGTTGGTCCAGCGGAAACCTCTCATTTCCGAATTGGTCAGTTCGCCCAAAGGAAGATTACCGCCATTATTGCGCGACTCACCGGTCAGCGGTCCATAAAAACGTTTTGTTTGACCAAAATTCAAATCCAGGCCAAAATCAGAACGGTAGGTAAGATTTTTTAGGATCGACCAGGCGCCGCCTGCATTTATGTTCAACAACTTGTTTACACGCTTCCTGTAATCCTGCGCCGTGAGTTCAAGCGGATCGATCACACTTTTTAAGAATTGTTCGTAATCATCATCCGGACCTGTGGGATCCAATATGATCTGATCGGCAATCCCGTTTACAGGACGCGTGGTGATGGCATCCCCGATGCGCACACTGGAACCGCCCGATGTGCCGGCGCCGTCTACAACGGTATGCGTAAAACGGGTGGCAAAATCAAATTTCAATGCATCTGATACCTGGTGATTCAGTTTGAAATTAAGATAGTTTCTCAGGTATCCCGAGCCGGGCATCAATCCCTGGTCTTTATTGTTGGTGACGGTTAATCCTATTTTTGTTTTCGCCGTTCCCCCGGTAATACTCAATGCATGTTGTTGGGAAATGGCAGGGTCGCCAAATAGTTTGTCCTGCCAGTCGGTTCCTTTCTGATTTTTATACAGTTCTAGATCCTCGTATACCCCAAAATATTTTGTGAAGTTGTCAACATCAGTCTGGCTTCTCAGGCGTGCATATTCATATTGGGCCAGCACAAATTCGTAGGGCGATAAAACGTCCAGTTTCCTCGGCAGGGTCCTTGCCTGGCCCCAGCCATTGTAGGCAATGGTGGTTTTGCCGGCCTGGGCGCTTTTTGTGGTGACGATCACCACGCCGTTGGCGCCACGGGCGCCATAAATAGCGGCGGTGGCAGCATCTTTCAATACATCGATGCTGGCAATGTCGGAAGGCGCAATATCATTGATGTTGTTTACGGGAAAACCATCTACAATATACAGTGGCGAGTTGTCCTGGGTGATCGATCCGCCGCCTCTCACACGAATCACAATTTCAGCGCCCGGCGCACCATCGGTGGTCATTACCTGTACACCCGGCAATCTTCCGGTCAATGCTTCGGCAGCACTGGAAACCGGGATCTTTTCCAGGTCTTTGGCCTGGATAGACGCCACGGTACCCGAAACATCCCTTCTTCGAACGGCCTGGTAACCGATCACCACCACATCGTCCAACGAACTTTTAGAAACGGCCAGTGTCACATCCACCACAGCCCGCTTGCCAACGGCCGCCTCATGCGGCACATAGCCAACAGAAGTAAATGTCAAAGTGACATTTTCACCGTCCGGTACACGAATACTGTACTGGCCCTCGAGGTTGGTAGCTACGGTGGTATTGGTTCCCTTTACCGTAACACTGACGCCGCTGAGTGGCACGCTACCGTCTGAAGTCACGCGCCCCGTTACCTGGCGGGTCTGACTCCAGGCCAACGCAGAACACAGGCAGGCAATCATCAATAGGCAGAATTTTTTTTCCATATAGAAGCTCGTCTTGGTTAGAAAATCAAGTTGCAGACCGGGTTGGGATTTGTGCAACCTTGCAGTCGGGAATGATCAATAAAACTATTCGCTGTGGTCGAGGTATATGTTCAAATTTTGGTATAAATGGTTCAATTTTTCGACTCCGGAAAAATTTTCCATTCAATATCAATCAGTTAATACGAAGCCACATTTATTTTTGCGAATCGGTGATTGACTTCACAAGACCATTTAAATACACTTCAACATTATCATAATCCTTGCTAAGATCCCTGCCATTCGCATTTGCTTTGGCCGGATTCAAACCATGCGTTTCCTCCCAATCGTCCGGCATACCATCTCCATCACTGTCCGTCTTTGCCGGTTCACTTTTCAATACCGGCCAGCCGCCCACATCCGTCTGACTATCTATAATCCCATTCATGCTACCCGCCGATCCATTTGCCGTATAGGTTTTCCGCTTCACCGAGTTGATGATCCGGGTGTCCACGGCATCCCGCTTTAACGAGGCGCCTGCCAGTTTCAATACACATTTGTAGGCCTGCCGGGCGGAATGCGTAAAAACATTATTGTTGATGGCATGTGGAGCCGCTAATTTCATGGCCGCCTTATACGCATCAGGCACCGTACCATAACTATGGTGAATATGGTTATATACACCATAGGTCCAATTATCGGCGGTGGCCCTTGTGCTGCCATCCACGTAATTGCCATCGATAAAAAATCGACCCCACCTGTTATACACCTCAGTGCCCGGGTTTTTGTTTTTATCGGGCGAAAATATCCGTTCTCTTTTTTTAGTTGCCGGCCCCGGTTTGTAGTAATTATTGACCATGTTGATATTCATGCCCTCACCGCCGTAGGCGCTGTTGGCGCCCCAATTGTAAATGACGTTGTTTCGATAGTCGACCAGGTCGGTCAACGCAAAAGCTTTTCCAGCTTCTTCACCAAAACGTGGATTGCGGCTGTCGTGATGCGCCAGTAAATTGTGATGGAAAGAAGCATTTTTGCCGCCAAAGATGCCGCCAAAACCATGTGCACCTTTGCTATGTGCGGAATTACGAAGCGATTCGGCCATGATGCACCACTGCATTGTGAAATTTTCATTGTTATAAAACGAGGTACATTCATCCACACTCCAGCTCATGGAACAATGATCGATGATGATATTTTTCCGGAATCTTCCGCCCAAAGCATCCGATTCCTGTTTGGTAACATCACCCAAACGAAACCGCATAAATCGAATGATCACATTGTCGGCATTTACATGTAAAGGATAATCACGTAGGCAAATACCATCGCCGGGTGCTGATTGTCCGGCTATGGTCACATCACCATTTTTAATGGATAGGATACTTTTCAAAACGATGGTACCGGATACCTCGAAAATAATGGTACGCGGTCCTGATGCATGAATAGCTTCCCGCAAACTTCCCGGGCCGGCATCGTTCAAATTCGTCACCTTTATTACCTTCCCTCCTCTTCCTCCCGTGGCTTCGCGGCCAAAACCTTCTGCACCCGGAAAAGCCAATGGCTGTGCAGTGGTGACGGATAATAACAGCAGCGATAACGTGGCTGCCATGAATACGTTTTTTACCATGTTGTGTATTGTCTGTTACAAACCTACTTCGTGCAGCAAAGCAGGAGGTTCAATTTTTCGCATAATTCGTTCAAATTTTGAAAAACGGGAGAAAAGCGCTATTGACTATCAACATATTGGAAGACACAAAAAAAGCCCATCCTATGGATGAGCTGTAAGTGGACTGCACTGGATTCGAACCAGTGACCCCTACTCTGTCAAAGTAATGCTCTAAACCAACTGAGCTAGCAGTCCTTTAAAACGCCGAAGTTAAAAAAGCGGTTAACCTGGCCCAAATTAAATTCACGCGGCAACTGCCTCCCGTTACAAATCATTATCTTTAAGATAAACCTTTTGTATGAACCAGGAAATCATTAACCTATTCGACGAATATACACACAAACCACTTTCCCGCGATGAGTTCATAAAACGCCTTACCAAACTCACCGGCAGCCTCACAGCCGCCCTGGCGGTACTGCCTATGCTGGAAGTGAATTATGCCCATGCCCAAACCATCCCCCCGCAGGACGACCGGTTGGTGACCGAACGCGTAACCTGGCCGGGTGACGATGCCACCATGAAAGGTTACCTGGTTAAACCCAAAAACGTGAACGGTAAACAGGGCGCCGTGGTGGTGATACATGAAAACCGCGGGCTGAACCCGCATATCGAAGACGTGACCCGCCGCGTGGCGCTGGCCGGTTACCTGGCCCTGGCGCCGGATGCCCTCTCTCCTTTTGGCGGCACACCCACCAATGAAGATGAAGCACGCGGCTTGTTTGGCAAGCTCGACACACAAAAAAACCTCAACAACTTTATAAAGGCATTCGATTACCTGAAAACCCGTTCCGAAACCAATGGCAAATTTGGCTGTGTAGGCTTTTGCTGGGGCGGCGCCATGGCCAACCAACTGGCGGTACATGTGCCCCACCTGAAAGCCGCTGTATCGTATTATGGCCGCCAGCCGAATGCCGAGGATGTACCAAAAATAAAAGCAGCCATACAACTGCATTACGGCGGGTTAGACGAAAGGGTGAATGCCGGCATCCCGGCTTATGAAGAAGCGCTGAAAAAAGCCAACGTTAAATACGAACTATACGTGTACGAAGGCGCGCAGCATGCCTTCAACAACGATACGGCGCCTACACGGTATAATGAAGCGGCCGCCAAACTGGCCTGGGAAAGAACATTGAAGTGTTTTGCCGATAACCTGAAATAGCCGCCTTACCGGCTCAGTGTTTATTTTGTCCGTTTCGCAGCAATTTTATTGAAAGCCTGCGGGCCCACGCAGAGTTTTGCCTGAAACAACTGCAAGAATGAATACAAGCATGTTCAGGTTTTTGATAACTGCGTGGGCGGCACTCATACTACCCGTGCTGTGTGTGTATGCCAACCAACAGCAGACGGGCAAACAATCTATACTCATTTCAGGCCGCGTAAAAGATGCAGCTACCGGCGAGCCGCTGCCCAATGTTACCGTAAGGGCGCGGGGCGCAAAAGGCGCAACCACCACCAACGTAGACGGCTATTTTACCCTGCACAAAATTCCATCCGACACCGCCACCATCCTGTTCACCATGATCGGTTACCAGCCTTTGCACTTTCCGCTGGCATCCGCAACTTCCCGGCAAAACATAGAGATCAACCTGGTCAGCAACAGCCAATCCCTCGAAGAGATCGTGATCACCTCCCGCAAACAGGAATCGTTTAAACTGAACCAGAAAGTGGGTATGATCAAACTAACACCTGCGGCCATTGCCACACTGCCCAACATGGGTCAGAAAGATATTTTCAGGTCGTTTCAACTGATGCCGGGTGTAAGCGCAGGCAATGAACAAACAGCCGGTCTCTATGTACGCGGCGGTACGCCCGATCAAAACCTGGTTTTATTCGATGGGTTTACGGTGTACAATGTCGATCACCTGTTTGGTTTTTTCAGCGCCTTTAATGCCAATGCGGTAAAGGATGTACAGTTATACAAAGGCGCTTTTGAAGCAAAATATGGCGGCCGCCTTTCGTCGGTGGTAGACATCACCGGGAAAGAAGGCAACAAAAAAACATTCAATGGCGGCATCGAACTGGGCTTCCTGGGTTTTAATGCCTATGCCGAAACACCGATAGGGAAAAAACTGTCGGGACTGATCACCTATCGCAGAAGTTTTAAAACGGGTTTATATGAAAAGATCACCAACAATGTTACGGGCAAGGATGATGAGGATACACCAGGCGGTCCACCGGGCGGTCCGGGTGGCGGCCCTGCAGGCAGACCGCCGGGCGGCAATACTTCCAACATTAAATCCTGGTTCGATGACCTGAATACAAAATTCACCTTTACGCCCACCAAAAAAGACGTCATTAGTTTCAGCTTCTATACCGGCAAGGATTTCCTGGACAATGCCCTCGCCACACGCGGTGGTATGAGCATTGGCGGCGGCAGTTTTAACGCCAATACCATCGACGAAACAGAATGGGGCAACACAGGCGCCAGCCTGAAATGGAGCCGCAAATGGAATCCACGCCTGTTCATTAATACGCTGTTTAGTTACAGCAACTATTTCAGCAACCGCATCAATACCCGGCAGGTGATGCGCGATACGGTAACGGCTACCACCACCGGCATCCTGGAAGACAATGACCTCAAAGACCTGTCGCTGAAATCGGATATTGAATGGACACCCAACAACAACCATTCATTTGGCATCGGGTATCACATCACAAAGAACGACATCAGTTATATGTATGCCCGCAGCGATACGGCAAAGATCATCGACCGGCAAACCAGTGGCAACACCTATGCTTTTTATCTGCAAGACAAACTAAGTTTGTTCAACGATAAACTCACGCTGATACCCGGTATACGCGCCTCCTATTTTGAGCCCACCGGTAAAACCTATTTCGAACCACGTTTTAATCTTAGCTATGCTATCTCAGAAAATATAAAGCTGAAAGGCTCTGCCGGGCAGTATTACCAGTTTGTAAAACGCGTAGTGCGGGAAGACATCATGCAGGGCAGCCGCGACTTCTGGGTACTGGCCGATGACAACCGGTTGCCCGTGAGCTCATCCGCCCAATTCATTGCCGGCGCCAGTTGGGAAAACAACGATTACCTGATAGACGTGGAAGCCTATTACAAAAAACTGAAGGGCCTGTCGGAATATACCCTGCGCTTTGAACCCCGGCCCGGACAAAACAGCGCCACCTATGAAGAGAACTTTTTTGAAGGCAGCGGCTTTGCCCAGGGCATCGATATGCTGTTGCAGAAAAAATTCGGCGCCTATACCGGCTGGCTGGGTTATACATTGGGAGAAGTGGTGAGTAATTTCCTAGTATACGGCACCAGCGACTATTACGCCAATAACGACGTGCGGCACGAGTTCAAGATGGTGCATATGTATAAATGGAGAGGGCTGAATGTATCACTCACCTGGATGTATTTGACCGGTAAACCTTATACCGCCCCCACCGGCGGCTATTTTGTAACCCTGCTGGATGGCACCACCCAGGAATACCTGGTGGTAACCGAAAAAAATGCATTGCGGTTACCCGGCTACCACCGGCTCGATTTTGCAGTAACTATCAACTATGGAAAGCCCGGAAAAGCCAATGGCGCCATTGGGCTTTCCCTTTTCAACCTGTACAACAGGAAAAATGTGTGGTACAAGAACTACGATATCGAAGAAGGCGAGATCATTCAAACCGATGTAAACTACCTCGGCTTCACACCCAATATTTCTTTTTCCATCAACCTCAAATAAATAGTATGCAAAGGTTATTGATTGCTGTATTGTTGATACTATCGGTAACAGCCTGTACAAAAACCAACAATTCGGAAGTGCTGGCGCCCAAAGCAGTGGTAGAAGGTTACCTGGTGGATGGCGAACCACTCGAAGTAAAAGTATCGGAAGAGAGTATCACCGGCACGGTAGACAGTCCGCTGGTGGCCATCAGCGGTCTTTCACTCACCGTGATCAATAATGGTGTTCATTATACACTCGACGACCAGGGAAATGGCATATACCGGAACCCCAACCTGGTGGTTACCCCCGGTGAAACTTACCAGTTAGAATTTGAATACAACAATAAAATAGTATCCGCCGAAACAACCATTCCCGAAAAACCCACCGGCTTTACCGGTTCGACCACCACCGTTACACCACCCGAACCGCCCACATCGGGCAATGCGCCTACTCGGCCCGACCCGGTGTTGTTTACCTGGAACAATCCCTACAACGACTATCACCTGCTGGTGATCACCTGCATCGAGCAGGACCCGGTAGAGATCAGTACAGGAGCCATCATGATCGGCGGTCCGCGTGTGTTTCGTACAGAACCTACACAAAGCAATTTTCAAAATTTAGTACCCATGCGGTTCCAGTTTTACGGACTGCACGAAGTGGTTCTATACCGCATCTTACCTGAATACGCAGCTTTGTATGAAGACAACGGCGATAATTCAAACAACCTGACTACACCACCAGGCAATATAAAGAACGGACTCGGAATATTTACCGGCGTGAACTATGCCGACAAGCTGTATATCACGGTGGAAGAATAGATTCAGCAACCGGAAAGCCATTGAAGAAAGTTGGTATATTTATCTTTACTCACCGTTATTGTATCTTTAAACGACACCGTAAGTCGCAACATGAGTTTGCGCGCATAATAACGGCCAACTTCTTTGATGGCTTTCCGGTTTACCAGGTACTGCCTGCTGGCACGAAAAAACTGGCTGCCCCCTATCTGCTCCAGTTCATCCAGCGACTGGCCGATCATAAACAACTGCTGATCGAAACACAATACCAGGGTCATTTTATTATGAATAAAGAAAAGGGCAATATCGGTCAGCGGCAGCGGAATGATACGGTCGTTCTGAAACACCAGGATGGCGCTTTGGCAGGCGGCCGGTCTTTTACCCATCCAGCTTTTGAGCGACTCGTAGGTAGGTTCATACCTTGTAAAACCTTGCTGTAACGACCGGTATTTCTGCAGCGTGTCGTTCAACGAATCGTTGGTAAACGGCTTTAATATATAATCGATGCCGTTTACGCGGAATGCATCCAGCGCATATTCGTCGTAGGCCGTACAAAAGATCACCGGTACGTGCACCTGTTGCTGCCGGAATATTTCAAAGCTCAATCCATCGCCCAACTGGATATCGGAAAATACCAGGTCGGGCAATTCGTGACCGGCAAAATAAATACAGGCCTGGCTTACCGAGGAGAGCGTGGCGCTTACAACAATGGAAGGATCGAGCTGGCGCAGGGTGGCAGCGAGGTCATCAGCCATCAGCGCCTCATCTTCAATAATGACTACTTTCATTTTTTTAATGCCTTGATGATAACAATAAATTGGTGTTCATCATCGATCACTTCGATATCGTTGCCGGATAACATCCTGTAGCGTTCCGATAAGTTTTTCAAACCGATACGGGAGGAGGGTTCAGTAAAAGTTTTAGGCTGTTTGTTGTTTTGTACAACAATGCATCCATCGTTGTACCCGATATGAACATGTAATGGATTCTCCATGGTAAATGCATTGTGCTTTACCGCGTTTTCTACCAACAATTGCAATGAAAAGGCGGGCACCTGTACCTCTTGTAGCACTTCATCGGGGATTTGTTGGGTATAACCAAATGCATCGCCATAACGTATGGTTTGCATGTCCATAAAATAGCGGCATAACTGCCATTCTTCGGCCAGCGGTATCAAGGCCTGTTCGTTATTTGCCAGCGAAGCACGCAGGAAAAATGAGAGCCGCAGCAGGTAGTCTTCGGCAGCGCCGGCGGAAGTCCTGATCAGGGTTTTTAATGTATTCAACGAATTGAACAGGAAATGCGGATGCAGTTGGTGCTGCAGGTGTTGATGCCGTGCCAGCAGGTGACTCATTGTAAGCCGGGTGTTCTCCAGTTCCACCTCCGCTTTGTGGTGTTGCACCAGAATAAGTTCCAGGATGGCCAGTACAATGGTGTTGAGTACCACCGCGGTCATAATAGCCACCTGGCCGGCATCGTTACGCGCCTTATAAGTGGGTGTAGCATGCTGGTGCGCTGTGCCAACACGAGGTGGTCCTTTGCTGGTATATCCCAACAACAAACCCGCTATCAAAAAACTGATGACATATCGTATGATTCGTTTTTTGACCAGGAGGATACCGATATTGATCAACCAGATCAACAACATGGCGCCGGTCATATACAGGCTATTGCCTAAAATGAATAGTCCCGCTGTGGGCGCCGGTGTTGGCCGTATGTGTAGTATTTTTTCCCGGGGTGGGTCCAGTCCTTTAAAAATATAAAAATTCAATGCGGCAAAACCGCCAATGGCGACAGACGTAATAAAAGCAGTAATGATCAGTTTGATATAAACGGCCCTGCCCATTACCAAATCTAAATGGAGCAGGCGGCGCGAAAGCCTTAAAATAGACGAAATACTGCTTTAGATCGACCTATCGGGCGTTTCCGCCGCGTTTCCGCCTTTCTATTTCTTTTTTTGATCAGNCCCAGTTCACGGCCGGTTTGTCCCGATACCGAAGAATTTTCCTGCGCCCTGCGCATCAGGTAAGGTATTACATCTTTAATGGGCCCAAAAGGCAGGTATTTGCTTACTGAAAAACCGGCCTTTGCCAAATTAAACGTGATGTTATCACTCATGCCATACAACTGCGAAAAATGTACATGCGGATGGTTATGCGGCAATCCTTTTTGATCGAGCAGTTGGGTAGTGTATAAACTACTGTATTCATTATGCGAAGCCACGATCAGCGACACCTGGTCGATGTGATCGATACAAAAAGCAACAGCGGCATTGTAGTCGCGGTCGCTGGCCGCCTTATCGGGTTGAATGGGTGATGCGTAATTTTTTTCTTCGGCCCGTTTTCTTTCCTTTTCCATATAAGCGCCGCGCACCAGTTTGGCGCCGAGTATAAATCCCTTTTGCCGGGCCTGCACCAGGCTACTGCGCAAAAAAGCCAGCCGGTCGTGGCGGTAGAGTTGAATGGTGTTGAAGATAACCGCATGCTGTTTATTAAAACGCTCCATCATTTGCATGGTAAGCGCATCTACAGGGTCCTGTATCCAGCTCTCTTCCGCATCAATCAAAACACCGGTGCCGCGTTGGGCGGCCACCTCAATGATGCGGGTAATGCGTTGCACCACGCGCTGCCATTCGGCTTTTTCATCGCTGGTCAGCACTTCTTCATGCACCTTCCCTTCGTAACCGCTTTTATCGGTGGCGGCTGTATCCAGTTTTTCCAGCAGGGAAAAACGGGCCAGCCCGGTGATCTTTACGCTCATAAAGGGGATATTGGGCTGGGTGGCGGCATAGTTGATCACGCGTATGAACTCATCGGTGGCATGATCGAAATTTTCTTCGCCCTCCTTCCCTTCTACGCCGTAGTCGAGTATCACCTGTACATCAAACTGTTTGAGTTTGGCGGCTACCCGGGCCGTTTCTTCCAGCGTTTCCCCGCCTACGAATTGCTCGAATATGGTATTGCGAATCAGTCCTTTGATGGGTAGTCCGGCCCTGATGGCCCAGGGTGTGATGCGGGTTCCCAGTTTTACCAGGGTTTGATAGCCCATGCTCGAGAATAAAAAGCGGGCTTTTTGCAGGTCTTTGTCGGATTTATAGGCGAATGCGTTTTCGGTGTTGTCGAATGATACAGCAGGTATGGTCTGCGTCATATTACTAACGAATGTTAGCCGCGAAGATAAGGGATTTATTGCACGGTTGAAACGGTAATCAATATCGCACGGCTACCGATATTCCGCCCCTAAAGGGGCGGTTCCCCTGTGCAACGTGATTGCTACCGATATTCCGCCCCTAAAGGGGCGGTTCCCCTGTGCAACGTGTTTGCTACCGATATTCCGCCCCTAAAGGGGCGGTTCCCCTGTGCAATGTGTTTGATACCAATATTCCGCCCCTAAAGGGGCGGTTCCCCTGTGCAACGTGTTTGATACCGATATTCCGCCCCTAAAGGGGCGATTCCCCTGTGCAACGTGTTTGCTACCGATATTCCGTCCCTAAAGGGGCGGTTCCCCTGTGCAACGTGTTTGCTACCGATATTCCGCCCCTAAAGGGGCGGCTGTTCTCTTTTATATCGGCGCTGCATCTATTCGCCCCGGTAGGGGCGACATACCGGTAGAAACAGCATGTTAAATTATCAACCGCCCCGTTAGGGGCGGAATATTGGTTGCCGCCCGCAACAAAACGCACCCTATAAAATCACCGGCCTTTGTATCTTGTGCCCCTTATGAGAATCACGCATACCGACATCTACCGTTTCAGCATCCCCATGCACCCCTTTACCATTGCCACCGGCACCATGCATTATGCCCAAAACATATTTATACGCGTACATACCGATGCCGGTATTTACGGCGTTGGCGAATGTTCGGCCTTCCCCATGATCGTGGGTGAAACCCAGGCTACCTGTTTTGAAATGGCGAAAGATTTTGCGGCGCTCTGGAAAAACAAAGAGGCGGCCAATATCGAGGAACGCCTGCACGACCTGCACCTGTTCACCGCCTTTAACTCCACTATTAAAAGCGCCTTTGATATGGCGCTCTACGACCTGGCGGCCAAAGCAGCCGGCCAACCGTTGTATAAATACCTGGGCGGCCGTAAAAAAGAACTCGAAACCGATCTTACCATCGGTATCGATACACCCGAAGCCATGGCCAACACGGCAAAAGATTTTGTGCAGCGCGGTGTACGCATCATAAAAATAAAGCTGGGTAAAAACGCCAAAGAAGATGTGGAGCGTGTGCGCCGAATTCGCGAAGCAGCCGGCAGCGATATGCTCCTGCGTATCGATGCCAACCAGGGCTGGAGCTACAACGATGCCCTCTATGCACTCACATCTATGGCGCCTTACAACATCCAGTTCTGCGAACAACCCATGCGTCATTGGGACGATGATAAATTGCCCGAACTGGTGCGCCAGTCGCCCATAAAGATCATGGCCGATGAAAGCGTATTCGATCACTACGACGCATTGCGTATCATCAAAGCCAATGCCTGCGATTATGTAAATATCAAGTTCTCGAAATCCGGCGGCATCTTCGAAGCCAAAAAGATCAATGAAGTTTGTGCACAGCACAACATACCCTGTATGATGGGTGGTATGCTCGAAAGCCGCATAGCGCTCAGCGCCTTTGCACACTTTGCACTCGCTCACGACAACGTGCAGTTTTACGACATGGATACCTGCCTGCTTGGCCACAAAACCGATCCCGTCACTGGCGGTGTACAATACAAAGGCTTTTTCCTCGAAGTGCCCGAAACGCCTGGTGTTGGCGCCGATGCGGATGAAGCGTTTCTGCAAACGTTAGATAAGGTTGTTGTATAGCCTTCTCCCCATTCTCCCTTACCTTTGCCCTCATGGAAAAAACAAGCAAAACCGCCAAAGAATCACAGGTGGTTATGACCGAACTGGTATTACCCAACGATACCAATACCTTTGGCAACCTCATGGGCGGCCGTTTGATGTATTGGATGGATATTGCCTCGGCCCTGGCCGCCATGAAACATTGCGGCGCGCCGGTGGTAACGGCTTCAGTAGATAATATCTCCTTTGAAAATCCCATCAAGCTGGGCAATGTAGTGCATATCGAAGCCCGCGTATCACGCGCCTTTACCACCAGCATGGAAGTACATATGAAGGTATGGGGCGAAGATGCGCTGCACCAATACAAATACAAAAGCAATGAGGCCTATTTTACTTTCGTGTCGCTGGACCCGAATGGAAAACCACGCCCCGTTCCTGCTTTAGTTCCCGAAACAGAGGAAGAAAAAAAACTGTTCGAAGGCGCCTTGCGCAGACGTCAAATACGACTGATACTGGGTGGAAAAATGAAACCCGAAGATGCCAGTGAACTAAAAGCGCTGTTCACCAAATAACTATACCTGTTTGCGCCAGTGATGGGCGCCCTTCATCATGAACTCCTTGCTTTGTTCAATGGCGTCCATCACCTGTTTTAATATTACATCGGCCTCTGCATCGTAATCAACCTGCAGGGGTTCCTTGAACTTTACCGATAACAGGCTGCCCTTCTTTTTAAATTTCAATCCTTTTTTATTAAAGGCCCGCCAAAAGCCGCTGATCACTACGGGTATCACTACCGGTTTGGTGAGTTTGATGATATGCGCCGTGCCCTTACGGCCGGGTGCAAAAGGCGTGGTGGTGCCTTGCGGAAAAGTAATGACCCAGTTATTGGCCAGCGCCCGGGTGATCTTGCGTGTATCGGAGGGATCGAGCCCGCGGCGTGTTTCATTGCCTTCTTTACGCCAGGTTCTTTTCACAGTGAGGGCGCCGCCCAGTGTAAACAAACGGCTGATCCAGCTGCCCTTCATGGTTTCTTCGGCGGCTACATAATATACCCTGGTAAATGGATTTAACAGGTAATAAGGAATGCCCAGTTTGTTTTTTTTGCCCCACTTCACTGCACAGAAAATATGCAGGAAAGTGATCACATCGGCAAAATAGGTTTGGTGATTGCTTACAAACAGCACGTTTCGGTTGGGCAGGTGGGCAATATGTTCTGTACCGTATATGCGCAGCCTGTTGATGATCACCAGCCCCGGCCAGGTGATGACACCGATCAAAAAATAGATCAGCTTTTTAACCAGCTTTATATGTTTCAACCGTTCTGTGAACGCGCTCATGCATTAATGAATTGTTAATAAAGATAGTTTTAAACAGGCTGTTCCTTCGTAATTTATGTAATTTATAAAAGTACCACATCTGTCTTATAACTAAAAATACATCAAATGAAACGATTTGTAACACTGGGCATAGCATTGATGATCATTAGCAACAGCTTTGCACAAACCTCCGTCATTCATACCAACCCATTCCCCAAAACGATCAATGTATCGGGCAGTTCCGAGATCGAGATCATTCCCGATGAGATCTATGTGATCGTTACATTAAAAGAATATGAGAAAAAGGGATCGGGTAAAATAGACCTGGAAAAAATAAAAACTGCCTTCCTTAATAATTGCCGCAGCATTGGGCTGGCCGATTCGCTGGTGACGATTGCTTCTTATGAAGGCGCTTCGCCCTATTCGTGGGTGAAGAAAAAAAAGAGAGATGAATTGTATGCCAGCATTGCCTACCAGGTAAAATTCAGCAACAGCAAAAAAATGGATGAACTGGTGGCCAAACTGGATGATGATGCCACGCAGAACTTCCAGATCAGCCGGGTGTGGCACAGCAACATGCAGGAGTTACGCAAACAGCTGAAGATACAGGCGGTGAAGGCAGCCAAAGAAAAAGCGGCTTACCTGGCAGAAGCCATCGATGAAAAGATCGGTGAGGCCGTTACTATTTCTGAAATCAACGAATTGCCTGGTGTGCCTTTTAACTACCTTTCGAACAGTATCTCTCAATACAGAATGGAGGCAGCCGGCAGCGATAATACCGGTGTTGATTTTAAGAAGATCAAGTTGAGGATGGAGGTGAATGCGGTGTTTGCTTTGAAGTAGGGTGAAGGCATAAGGCATAAGGCATAAGGAAATACCTGATTGTATGGCATTGCTCAAAGCGCGGTAGCCCCTTATGCCTTATGCCTTGTGCCTTATGCCTCCCTCAACAACTTTATGCCTTAACTTCGCGCCCATGAAACCAAGCGCAGCAATCTTCGATATGGACGGCCTGCTCATCGACTCGGAACCACTATGGCAGCAGGCGGGGGCAGACATGTTAGCTCATTTTGGCATTACATTGACAGAAGAACAATATCATTCTACGACAGGATTGCGTACACCGGAATGGGTGGATTATTGGTTTACCCATTTTACCCTTGATAAGCAAAAGGCCAAAGAAGCGGCGAGGCTGGTGGAAGAAGGCGCGCTGAATAAAATAAAGGAGCATGGTGTGGGTTTGCCGGGTGTGGAGTATATCATGCAGTTTTTTAAAGAAAAGGGATGTAAGATAGGTTTGGCCTCTTCTTCGCCGATGGTATTGATAGAGGCGGTGGTGGAGAAATTGCAGATCAGGCCTTATCTCGATGCCATTACTTCGGCAGAGCATCTGCCTTTTGGGAAACCGCATCCGCAGGTGTTTTTAAATTGTGCTGAGTTGTTGAAGGTGGCGCCCACGGAGTGTGTGGTGTTTGAAGATTCGTTTTTTGGGATGATTGCGGCCAAGGCCGCGAGGATGAAGTGTGTGGTGGTGCCGGCGCCGCATGTCAATCACCAGACGAGGTGGGATGCCGCGGATGCGAAGCTTAATTCGCTGGATGAGTTTAATGAAACAGTGCTTACGAAACTCTAGCTTGCCCGGAGGGGGCGGTGTTTTTTTAGCGGGCCTGTGCTTCGGATGGTAGCCCGTACCGAGGCCGGTGCACCGAAGTATCCCCTTAAAACGAAGGGCCGCCTTTCGGCAGCCCCTCTATGCTGGTTACTCTTTAGTCTCTCCAGGTGTACTACTTCCACCCTGCTGCTCTTCCTGCTTCAGCTTCTCCTTGATCTCTGCCAGCGCACCCAAATCACCCAAAGTAGCTTTTTCTACCTTGTTCTGGATGGTCTTAACAGCTTTCTTGGTCTTGTCGGCCTCGGCACGCTGCTCTTTCTTCTGCGCTTCTTTCTCTTCTATCTTCGACTGCTCCCAGATACGTGTATGCGACACAACAATGCGTTTTTCATTGCGGTCGAACTCGATCACCATAAACTGGGTGGTTTCATCGGCGCCTATGCTCTTACCATCTTCACGTTGTAAATGACGGTTGGGAGCAAAACCTTCCAACCCATAAGGCAGTTGAACGATACCGCCTTTATCGTCACGGCGGATAACGGTACCTTCATGAAGAGACCCCACAGCGAATGTACCTTGCAGTGCATTCCAGGGATCTTCTTCCAGTTGCTTATGGCCCAGTTGCAGTTTGCGGTTGTCTTTATCGATACCCAGTATCACTACGTCGATGTTTTCACCCACTTTAGTGTACTCAGAAGGATGGTTGAAGCGTTTCAGCCAGCTCAGATCGCTGATGTGGATCATACCACCAATACCAGGAGCCAGTTCAACAAACACACCGTAAGGCGTAATGTTCTTCACCAGGCCGGTATGACGGCTGCCTTCGGGGAACTTGGTTTCGATGGTGCTCCAGGGATCTTCGCTCATTTGTTTGATAGACAAACTCATCTTGCGGTTGTCTTTATCAAGCGTAACGATCTTGGCTTCGTACTCATCGCCCAGTTTGAAGAATTCTTTGGCGTTGATAGGCGTATTGGCCCATGTAATTTCACTTACGTGTACCAGACCTTCCACACCCGGCATGATTTCCAGGAATGCGCCATAGTCTTCAATGTTCACCACTTTACCTTTCACTACAGAACCTTCGTGGATATTCTCAGGCAGGATATCCCATGGATGCGGTGTCAGTTGTTTCAGACCCAGGCTGATGCGTTTTTTCTCATCATCGAAGTCCAGTACTACCACTTTCAGTTTTTGATCCAGTTTCAGTACTTCGCTCGGATGGCTTATACGGCCCCAGCTAATGTCGGTGATGTACAACAGACCGTCCAGGCCGCCCAGATCCATAAAGGCGCCGAAGTCAGTGATATTTTTGATAGTACCTTCCAGTACCTGGCCTCTTTCGAGTTTGCTCATGATCTCGGCACGTTGTGCTTCGATATCGCTTTCGATAAGGGCTTTATGCGATACTACGGCGTTCTTGATAGCTTCGTTGATCTTCACTACTTTGAACTCCATGGTCTTGCCTACAAACTGATCGTAGTCGGTAACAGGCTTTACGTCGATCTGCGAACCCGGTAAGAAAGTTTCCATACCGAACACATCCACGATCAAACCGCCCTTTGTTTTTGAAGTAACAGTACCAGTGATCACTTCGCCGGTTTTGTGTACTTCCACGATCTTTTCCCAGGCACGTGTAATGCGGGCTTGTTTGCGGCTCAGGTTCAGGTGACCTTCCCTGTCCTCTTTTTCCACCACCATTACTTCCACTTCATCGCCTGTTTTCAGGTTAGGTATATCGCGAAACTCGTTCAACGAAACCAGACCATCACTTTTGAAGCCGATATTGATCACCACATCGGTTTTGGTAACGCCTACCACGAGGCCTTTTACCAGTTCACCGTCGGTAACGGCTTTGAATGTGCCTTCATAAACAGCATCGTACTTTTCTTTTTCTTCCTTGCTGTAAGAAGCTACATTACGTTTGTCGATACTCCAGTCAAAATCGTCGTGGGCGCTGTTGTCCTCGACTTCCGGAGCCTGCGCAGGTGCATTTGTTGTCGCTGTAGCATCCGCAGCCTCATTGTTGGCAGCAGACGACTCCTGTGCATCAGCGTTTAATTGTTTAATAATGAATTGATGAAACATGATATAAATCCGATGTTTTTTAAATCGGGCTGCAAAGATAAAATAATTTACCCGGTTTGGGACATTTTTTTTGAACTATAACTACTTAATTTTCACTGCTTTGACAGGGTGAAAAAATGCCCTGAAATATCGGCAAAATCGTTTATCCGTCCCTGGATTTTTATCGTCCCCAAAAAAATTTTGCATCGCCATAATCAAAAAGGTGTATAACTACAATTGTTTTTAAGGATTGAAAATTATTTTTTTGTGCTCGTATTACGATGGGCGGTTTTCTTTTTACATTTATCGAAATTTTACACAACTGTTATTTTCTATGATTACACCTGTTTTGATAACACTATTTGAAAATGACCTGACCAAACTGGCGGAGGAGATCAATCAGTACCCCGATGACAGTAGTTTATGGATCGTTAAGGATGGCATTAAAAATCCGGGCGGCAATTTATGCCTGCACCTCACCGGCAACCTGCAGCATTTTATTGGTGCGGTGCTGGGCGATACAGGCTATATCCGCAACCGCGAGGCTGAGTTCAATTTGAAAAATATCAGCAAACAAAAATTACTTAACGAAATAGAAAATGCCAAAGCGGCCGTGAAAGAAGGATTGGAGCTGACCAGCAAAAACCAATTGGCAAAACCATACCCGCTTCCCATTAATGGCGAAACGGTTACCACCGAATATTTTTTGTTGTACCTGCTGGGCCACCTGAATTATCATATCGGCCAGATCAATTATCATCGGCGGTTATGCGTAACTGCCCAGAATGAAGTATGAAATATGAGATAGGAGGTAGGAAGTAGGAAGTAGGATGGTCACTGTATTTTCCTACTTCCTACCTCCTACCTCCTACCTCCTTCTTCATGCTGCTCGCAGCAACATACCCACTCGTCCAGGCATGCTGAAAATTAAACCCTCCGGTAATGCCATCCACATCCAGTATCTCCCCTGCAAAAAACAACCCTGGCACCAGCTTGCTTTGCATGGTGTTGGCATCCACCCCGGCCAGCTCGATGCCCCCTGCCGTTACAAATTCTTCCTTAAACGTGGTTTTTCCTTGCACTGCGAAAGGATGTGCACAACAATGCGTGATCAGTTTATTCTGCTCTTTGGCGGGCAGATCGGCCCATCGTTTTTCTTCATCGATGCCCGACTGCTGCAATAGAAATGCCCATAACCGCTGGGGTAAATTAAATGGATTGCGGTGCCCCATTTTTTGCGAGGCGATATCAAAACGCAGTTGCTGAATATATTCGCGTAAGCTGTTTTCGTTGTACTCCGGCAGCCAGTTCACGATGGCGGTAAACCGGTAGTTACCTGCCGCCAGTTCCCGCGCGCCCCAGGCCGATAAACGCAGTATCACGGGTCCGCTCATACCCCAATGGGTGATCAGCAGCGGGCCTTTGGCTTCCAGTTTGGCGCCGGCGATCTTTACCTGTGCTTCAGGTACCGATACACCCATCAGTTGCGTGATGGGATGGCCAGGCATATTAAAAGTAAATAAAGAAGGAACAGGCTCTGAAATGCTGTGGCCTAATACACGCAGCCATTCGAATTGTGAAGATTTGGGATACCCGCCACAGGCAACACAAACGAAGTCGGATGTCAGATGTCTGAGGTCTGATAATTCAATCTTGAATTGTCTTTCTTCCGACTTCAGACTTCCGACTTCCGACATCATTCTTATTTCTACCCCATACCTGTTCGCCTCCCGCATCAAACAATCAATAATCGTTTGCGACGCATCCGTCACCGGGAACATCCTCCCATCTTCCTCCGTCTTCAACTCCACACCCCGCTCCTTAAACCAGGCAATGGTATCATGGGTAAAAAACCGGTGAAAAGCCTTCTTTAAAAAGTTGGCGCCACGCGGGTACCGCTTCACCATATCGGCAATGGAAAAACAGGCATGCGTTACATTACAACGCCCGCCACCCGACACTTTAACTTTGGAAAGTAGTTTGCTGGACTTTTCGAGAATGATCACTTCCAGCGAAGGATTCAACCTGGCCGCATTCACCGCACAAAAAAAACCGGCCGCTCCCCCGCCTATCACCACCAGTTTCACACCTGCGATGTCTTGGTGTACACAAATAAGTTGGGATTGGCTGCTTCCGCAGCTTCTATAATGCTGTAGTCAGATAAGATATCGGCCTTGTTCTTACGTACACATACATCATGCTCGAAATGCACGCTGGGTTTGCCATCGGTGGTGCGTACGGTCCATCCATCGTCTTCGGTATACACATCTTTTTTGCCCATATTGATCATGGGCTCAATGGCCAGTACCAGGCCTTCGCGTAATACGGGCCCCGTACCGCGGCGTCCATAATTGGGCACCTGCGGGTCTTCGTGCATCGAGCGGCCCAGCCCATGGCCTACCAGCTCGCGCACCACGCCATAACCATGTTTCTTTTCGGTATATTCCTGGATGGCCCAGGCCACATCGCCCATGCGGTTGCCCGCTACGGCCTTTTCAATGCCTTTATACAGCGATGTTTTGGTTACCTGTATCAGGTTCATCACATCGGGTCCGGGATCGCCTACGGCAAAAGTATAGGCATGATCGCCGTGAAAACCGTTTTTATATACACCGATATCCACGGAAATGATATCACCTTCCTGTAATTCATTGTTTCCGGGAAAACCATGCACCACCACATCGTTTACCGAAATGCAGGAGTTGAAAGGATAACCTTTATAGTTCAGGAATGAAGGAACGGCTTTATGATCTGCAATAAATGCCCCGATCTTTTTGTCGAGCGAAATGGTAGTAACACCGGGTTTAATTTCAGCGGCAATATAAGCCAGTGTTTTGCTCACCAGCAAAGCGCTTTCGCGCATGATCTCAACTTCCGCTTCTGTTTTATAGTAAATCATTTTTCAATAAGGCTGTTAAAACAAAACCTGACAACTATTACAAAATAATTAGCTGTCAGGTTGGATATATTAAAAACTTAATACACTACTACATAGAGGCAGGTGTTACCTGCTGGCGGCCCTGTATTCTTCCGCTCTTCATGAGGCCATCGTACTGACGCATCAGCAACTGTGTTTCTATCTGCTGCAGGGTATCGAGCACTACACCCACCATGATCAGCAGCGAAGTACCACCGAAGAAAGAAGAGAAAGCCTGTTGCACACCCAACCGTTGCGCAAATCCGGGAAGGATACCTACCACGGCCAGTAAAACGGCGCCGGGTAAAGTGATCTTGTCCATTACAGAACCGATATAATCGGCTGTAGGCTGACCGGGTTTTACGCCAGGAATAAACCCGTTATTACGTTTAAGGTCGTCGGCAATTTGTTTGGGGTTGAATATCAAAGCTGTGTACAGGAAGGTAAAACCAATTACCATGATGGCATAGATGAGCATGTACCAGAAATTGCTGTGGTCGCCAAATACCTGTGCCAGCCCCTTGGTACTGTCGAAGTTGCTCAACAGGGTGGGCAGGAACATGATGGCCTGGGCAAAGATGATAGGCATTACACCGGCGCCGTTCACCTTCAGGGGTAAGAACTGGCGGGCGCCCCCAAACTGGCGGTTGCCTACAATTTGCTTGGCATATTGTACAGGTATTTTACGAACACCCTGGATGAGCACGATCAATCCCATGATGATGGCTACCAGGATGGCAATTTCTATAACAAACATCAGCAAACCACCGCCACCGCGGTTCGATTTGGCGCCCCACTCCTGCCACAATGATTGAGGCAAACGGGCAAGGATACCTACCATGATGATCACGGAACTACCATTACCCAAACCTTTGTCGGTGATCCTTTCGGCCAGCCACATTACGAATAAGGTGCCGGCTGTAAGAATGATGGTGGTAGACAGCCAGAAATAGGGCTTGTAGGATTCCAGCATGGCCGGACCATTGGTCTGGTTCAGGAAGGCTACATAGGCGCTGGCCTGTAAAATGGTTACCAGTACGGTGAGGTAACGGGTGTATTGGTTGATCTTTTTACGGCCGCTGTCTCCTTCTTTCTGTAATTTCTGGAAAGGAGGATACAGGATGGTCATCAACTGGATGAAGATAGAGGCCGAGATATAAGGCATGATACCCAGGGCCAGGATGGATGCCTGTGAAAAGGCGCCGCCGGCAAAGGCATCGATCAAACCCAGGATTCCTCCTGAAGAGCTTACGGTTATTTTATCGGGGTCAATACCAGGCAACACGATATGTGTACCTATCCGGTATATGGCTATCAGAGTAATCGTTACAATGATCTTGCTGCGCAACTCCTCGATACTCCAGATATTTTTGAGTGTTTGTATAAACTTTTTCACGGATTTGCCAAATTTTTAGAAAATTCCCTCAAAACAAAAAAGACGCATTGGTTGAATGCGTCTATGCAAGTTAATCAAAATTACTTTACCAACTCCACAGAACCGCCGGCAGCTTCAACAGCCTGTTTCGCCT